>RCMY010000139.1_pt1 | contig 96939 bp, 79 predicted proteins | sample 2041341 | NCBI WGS metagenome assembly RCMY01 (sample SAMN09708234, study PRJNA481090) | Marine sediment metagenome, whole genome shotgun sequencing project. | reverse complement strand
TTTTACACTGCCATAGCATAAGTAGGTTAAGTTTATGGTAAGATTTGGGACGAAAAGGGTGGAGACTTCTCCGCCCTTTTCTATTGATAATAAGAAAGAAAAAGCCCGGAACCAATTTTGGCTCCGGGCTTTTTCGTTTAAAGAAATTCTTAAATTTTACTTGCCATCGGCATATCGCTTCGCAACTTCATCCCAATTGATTACGTTGAAAAATGCACCGATATATTCGGGTCTTTTATTCTGATAGTTGAGGTAATAGGCATGCTCCCATACATCAATTCCCAAAATCGGGTGTCCACCACAACCGGTATCCGGCATTAACGGATTGTCTTGATTTGGAGTGGAGCAAATTTCTACTTTTCCGCCCTTGTGCACGCACAACCAAGCCCAGCCTGATCCGAAGCGAGAACCTGCTGCAGCACTGAACTTCTCTTTAAAGCTGTCGAATGAACCGAAAGCATCGTCAATGGCCTTGGCTACGTCACCAGAAGGATTTCCGCCTCCGTCGGGCGACATTATTTTCCAGAACATAGAGTGGTTATAGAAACCTCCACCGTTATTGCGAACGGCCGTTTTAGACATATCGAGATTTTCCAGGATATCCTCTATTTTCTTTCCTTCCATATCGGTACCCTCAATGGCGGCATTAAGATTTTTGGTATATCCTGCATGATGCTTACCATGGTGTATCTCCATGGTACGGGCATCTATATGAGGTTCCAACGCGTCAAATGCGTAAGGTAATTTTGGTAGATCAAAAGCCATTTTATAGTGTTTTTAGATTAATAATTCTCATTTTGCAGCACTAATGATGTTGCGTAGCTAATATACATTTTTTAACATGTAAATCCCCCTAAATATTTGTTAAGAACACCGATAGAATCCGTATTTTGCGTAAAAAAGCACTTGCAAGACGCACCCTTCAAAATATTCAATGCCTCCGCCGGTTCGGGCAAGACCCATACCCTTACCAAAGCTTACCTAAAAATCGCACTTTCTGCTCCCGGGAGTTTCAAAAGAATACTGGCTATTACCTTCACGAACAAAGCCGTAAACGAGATGAAACACCGTATTCTCGACAGTCTTTACCAGTTTAGTAGTGTAGATAATCCAAAGTATGCGCCACCCTTGTTCCGGGACCTAATGAACGAGTTGCATATTGATGGGGAGACACTGCGTGAGCGTTCAAAAGCAACCTTGAAGGAAATTCTGCACAACTATGCTTTTTTTGATATTTCGACCATTGACCGATTCACGCATCGTCTCATCCGCACTTTCGCCAAAGACCTGAAATTGCCCCAAAATTTCGAAGTGGTTCTAGATACCGATCTTTTATTGGACGAAGCCGTTGCAAGACTGGTCTACAAAGCGGGTACGGACAAAAAATTGACCAAAGTGCTTTTGGATTTCGCCCTTGAAAAAATAGACGACGATAAGAGTTGGGACATCGGTATCGACCTTTTTAATATCGGAAAACTACTTTTTAACGAAACCCACGCCCAACACCTCGATAAACTCAAGGATAAAGAGATAGACGATTTTTTGGGATTGAAGGAAATTCTTCGCAAAAGGTCGACGGCATTAAAGGAAAGCTTGGTCGAGACCGCTTCACAGACATTGCGGTTGATAGATGAAGATGGATTGGAAACCTCTGACTTTACGGGAGGCTATTTTCCAAAGTTTCTGATAAAAATTGCAGATGGGGATGTTAACATGGATTTTACGGCTGGATGGAAGCAAAATTTCGAAACCGCAACGCTGTATAATAAATCCGCACCCGAAAATGTAAAAGCGGCACTGGATCGACTACATCCGGAATTCACTACCGTTTTCAGTGGTCTCCAAACAGGCTATTACGAGCTGGCCTTCCTGAAGAATGCCTATAACAATATCGTACCGCTGACCGTGCTCAATGCCATCCAACAAGAAGTGAAAAGCTTGCAGGCCGAGAACGACCAGCTGTCGATATCGGAATTCAACACCTTGATATCCAAAGAAATAAAAAACCAACCCGCTCCTTTTATATATGAGCGTCTCGGCGAAAAATACCGGCATTATTTTGTCGACGAATTTCAGGATACCTCTACCTTGCAATGGAACAACCTAGTGCCGCTAATCGGAAATGCCCTCGAAAGTGAGGACATGCAGGGCCGACGCGGCTCTTTGTTCTTGGTCGGCGATGCCAAACAGGCCATTTATCGCTGGCGTGGTGGTAGGGCCGAACAGTTTTTAAACCTGGCGAATGCCGTTGAGAACCCTTTTGTAGCGGCTCCCAAAACCGAGATGCTGCCCGTCAATTACCGCAGCCATGAAGAAATTATTAAGTTCAACAATGATTTTTTCACCGTCACGAGTCCCGTTTTGAACAACAAGCTGTACAACACCCTATTTGTCGAGGGCAACCAACAGGGCTATAATGCCAAAAAAGGCGGAACGGTACAGCTGACCTTTATAGATAAAGACGGAGAAGAGGATAAGAACACACAGTATTGCGAAGCGGTGCTGAAAACCATCCAAACAGTGACCGGTAAAAATTACGGTTATGATTCCATTTGTATATTGGTCAGGGGAAAAAAAGAAGGGGTTTTATTAGCTGATTTTCTGGCGCATCAAGAGATTCCTACCATATCCTCCGAAAGCCTTTTGCTGAACAGTAGCGATAAAGTGCGGTTTTTGACCCATATTCTATCCTACAGTGAGGATTTGAAAAATCTGGAAATGGCCTATGAAATCCTATCTTTTTTATCCTCTGGAAGAAATGATCGCCATCCCTTTATATTTGACAACTTGCACAGCCTTGCCAAACTCTTAAGGACCGACTACGGTTTTGATTTAAATATTCTTAAACAGATTTCAGTCTACGACGGTATGGAACTGGCTATAAAGCACTTTGACCTTGCCCCCGAATCGGATGCCTATATTACGTATTTTATGGATGTAGTACTGGAAGTGGAGCAGAAGGAAGGTACCGGAATTCAAGCTTTTTTATCCCATTGGGGAAAGAAAAAAGATAGGCTGAGCATTTCGGCCCCGGACAATGTCAACGCAGTACGCATCATGACCATCCATAAGGCAAAAGGGCTGGAGTTTCCCATCGTTATCTTTCCCTTTGCCAATGAAAATATCTATAAACGGATGGATAAAAAACTATGGTTGCCCTTGAATGCGGATGCCTATAATGGCTTTGAAGAGGTGCTGGTCAATGAAAAGAAGGAAGTGGAAAACTATGGCGAGGTGGCGGCCGAACTGTATTACGAGGAAGAGCACAAAATGGAACTCGACGCACTCAACGTGCTTTACGTAGCCTTGACCCGTGCCGAAAAAGGGTTGTACGTAATCAGTGAAAAAGACTTGACCATAAAAGGAGCGCATAAAACGGATTTGTATTCCGGACTTTTTATAGATTATCTGATAAAAAAAGGGCTATGGAGGGATGACGAGTGCACCTATAATTTTGGTGCTTTGGATGAAAATACTACTGTCTCTACACTTGCATCCCATGAGAACATTGCATATCGATACACGTATAAAAACAGACCCGGATTCCGTATTTTGACCAAATCTGGAATCCTTTGGGATACGGATAGGGAAGAGGCCCTGTCAAAAGGAAATCTGATACATCATATACTGGGTCTCGTGGAAACCGAAAAGGATGTCGATGTCGCATTTGAAAGCCTAAAGAGAAACGGAGATATTGCCGAGAATGAAATCGAAAGTGTCAAAAAAAGCATTTGGCAGGTGCTGAACCATCCAGAATTAGCCGTATTTTTTCAAGAGGGTAAAGTAATCAAGAACGAAAAAGACATCATCACCAAGAGCGGTAAGATTTTAAGACCCGACAAGATTATCTTGCAAGGGAATGAAGCAACCTTGATCGATTATAAAACTGGAAGTCCCGATCCCAAATATAAGGAACAGCTGCACACCTATGCCGATGCCTTGGAAGCTATGGGCTACGAGGTTCGGAATCGATTGATAGTATATATTAATGACTCAGTAGCCGTTGAGAGGGTGTAATTTGTAACAATCTATAGAATTAACATTGTAATCAGTAACCCTATTCTCATTTTGACTTGGATTAACGAGTCGGCTCAAGCACAAATTCAATAGCATGGCAAAAAACACAAAATTTTCAAACCTAGATAGAAAGAAAACCATCGAAACCCTTTCCAAAACCGAATATGACTTGGTCGTTATCGGTGGCGGAATCACCGGCGGCGGAATAGCTTTGGATGCCGCCTCCCGCGGGTTGAAAGTGGCCTTGGTCGAAAAAGGTGATTTCGCATCGGGTACAAGTAGTAAATCCACGAAGTTGATCCATGGTGGATTGCGCTACCTGAAACAGTTCGACTTTTGGCTGGTGAAGGAAGTAGGATCCGAGAGAGCGATTGTTCATAAACTGGCGCCACATTTGGTGCTTCCGGAAAAAATGTTGCTGCCGCTGATTGAGAACGGCTCGTACGGTAAATGGCTGACGTCTATAGGGTTGAAGGTATACGATATATTGGCACAGGTCGAAGGCGAGGACAAACGTAAAATGTTGGAGAAGAAAGAGGCCTTGAAATTGGAGCCTTTATTGCCTAAGAAAATACTAAAGGGTGCCGGCTATTACGCCGAATATCGCACCGACGACGCTCGCTTAACTATTGAAATTATCAAGACTAGCCTTATCTACGGCACACAGGCACTGAACTATTTATCTGTAGAGGATTTTATTTACAGGGATGAACAGGTGGCAGGCGTCACTGTTAAAGACGTGCTGTCAAATGAAACGTTCGGTATAAAATCAAAATTTGTCATCAGTGCCGCCGGGCCTTGGGTGGACGAGTTACGCAGCGTCAACAATTCCAAAAAAGGGAAACAACTGCATTTGACCAAAGGCGTGCATTTGGTGTTTCCAAAAGCGAAACTTCCTATAAAACAATCGGTATATTTTGATGTGCCCGATGGACGGATGATGTTCGCCATTCCCCGTGGCAAGGTGACGTATATTGGTACGACCGATACCAATTTCAATAAGGACAAGGATGATGTACGCACCGATTTGGCGGATGCCATATATTTGATTTCCGCGGTCAACAACATGTTCCCGAAGATTAATTTGGAGATGGAAGACATCATTTCCTCGTGGGCCGGACTTCGCCCCTTGATCCATGAAGAAGGCAAATCCGCATCCGAACTATCAAGAAAGGATGAAATTTTCACTTCCGATACCGGACTCATAAGCATCGCCGGCGGGAAACTCACCGGCTACCGTAAAATGGCCGAAAGGGTGGTGGACCGTATCGCCAAGAAAATGGAGGAAGCCGCGAACGGGAGTGAAAAACTCAAAGAATGCTATACCGAAGAAATCCCCCTATGCGGCAATGACGGTTTTAAAAAATTCAAGCATGTCACTAAGTACATCGCCGAAGTTTACGGTCGTATGAAACCCGACGGCTTTAGCGAGTACGATGCTTGGGCTTTGGTCACGCACTATGGGAAGCAGGTCGAGACCATCTTAGATACTTATAAAAGCTTAAAGGATACCGACCAGTATGTGCGTATGGCCAAGGCCGAACTCCATTTTTGCATCGACTACGAAATGGTACAAAACCCGATGGATTTCTTTATCCGAAGAACGGGAAGATTATATTTTGATATCGACAGCGTCCGAAATTTGATGGAGCCGATTTTAGAAGAATTCAGGGCAATCTATAAAGTTAAAGATGCCCAAATTTTGGTATGGCGTGAGACCCTACAGGCAGAATTGGAAGATCACTCCAATTTTTCACTGGATCGGGTTTGATAAGTTCCATTCAATCGGGTTTCTTATTGAGCTACAATCTGTATTAGGTTTTTGGGAAGGGTCGATTAGAAATTCTTCGGCGATTTGAAAAAAACAGGGATTGTATAGATCATGGGATTCATCTGAAAATAGTAGTTCATAACCGTTTTTTAAATGCTTCAATGCTTCCTTGGCATTCCTAGGCGGTGTAGCATGGTCCAGACCACCACTTGCCATTAGGGTCGGAATTGCTGAGACTACCTCCTGACTTTCCAAGTCGGTAGCCCTATAGGAATGCCAATCGGAAAGTGCTTTGATTCCTGAAAGGACGGAAGTAGGTTCAAACCCGATCTCATGTTCCTTTAAGGTTTTGTCCATAGCAACTGCGTCATAGAAGGGTAGCTCCTCGTAGGCGGTTATAGAATAGTGCATGGGCCAATTAACAAGATTATACAAATTTTCGACCCTTTTTACAGCGCTTCTAAGAGGTTTGGTCTCTCCATTTTCCAAAGCCTCAATAAGCAACGGAATATTGCCAATGGAAAGTCGATTGTAAAGCGATACATAGAGCAAAAACAAGGCATCTTGCGAATTGAGCACCAAGGGTTTGTCTTCATATTCAAAATGCAAAGGATTGGTTTGTAATTTCTTCAGTACTTTTAACAAGCGCTCTTTCAAATTTGGGTATCGGTCATTACAGCTTTTATTTTTTTCGCAGCGCTCCAGAACGGAAATAAAGGAATTTTCAAAATTTTGGGTCGACTCATTGATTAGATTTGTTTCCGGCGCTAGAATTCCGGCAAGTACTGAACTTCGAACACTGTTCGGAAAATCACGCATAATGGTCAAGCCTAGCCGAGTACCATAAGAAGCACCAAAAAGATTCCATTGGTCATATCCCAAGGTTTTTCGCAAATCTTCAAAATCTGCGGCATTTTCTTTACTACTATACCCCGCAAGGTCAACCCCCTGTTGTCCCATGGATTCCTTGCATTCGGACATAATGGCTTCCAGCGCCCTAATTTCACCTTCATGGTCGAGATCTTGTCGTAAAAGATCGAACGAGGCATAACTAAATTCGGTGCAGTTTGCTTCAGATTCACCCGTTCCCCGTTGATCCATCAGCACAATATCCCTATCATTGCGAAGCGGATGATTTTTCCAGAACTCTTCCATAATCAGGGTTGCTCCGCCTGGGCCACCTTGTAAATAGACAATAGGAGCCTTGCGAGCGTTGGTGTCTTTAGCTTTTAAAATTTTATAGACCAATTTGAGGGTACGGGAATCCCTTTTCTCTCGGTTTTCGGGGACTTCTAGAATTCCATCAATGGTTTCATACTTTGGTGCCGTATTACAGGCACATAAGAGAGCGGCATAAATTAAGGGCATCCATAAACGCATAGGTATAAAAATTGAGTTATTCCAAGATAAAGAAATTTTCATCAATCCAACTCCTCCGTTAAATCCAAAAACACCCTTCGAGCGTTCTTTCCCTCGTACAAAACAGCGTAAACGGCATCGATAATTGGCGTTCTCGCTTGCTTTTTGAACTTAGACTTGATTTCAAAAGCACTCTTGGCCGCATAATAGCCTTCCGCGACCATACTCATTTCCATCTGGGCGCTTTTTACGGTATAGCCCTTGCCAATCATATTGCCGAACATACGGTTACGGCTGAAGGTGGAATAACCTGTAACCAATAAATCTCCCAAATAGGCGGAGTTATTGATATTGCGGTCGATTTTATGGATACGTTTGGTAAATCGCTTCATTTCGCGAATGGCATTGCTCATCAGAACGGCCTGAAAGTTATCGCCATATCCTAAACCATGGGCGATGCCCGCTGCGATGGCGTAAATGTTCTTGAGCATGGCCGCGTATTCGGCACCGATAATGTCTTCGGTGACCTTGGTCTTGATATAGTGGCTGCTGAGGTTTTTGGCCACATATTCGGCTTTTTCTGCGTCCGCACAGGCAATGGTGAGGTATGAAAGGCGCTCGAGGGCGACCTCTTCGGCATGACATGGTCCGGTTATTACCCCGATATTTTTAAATGGAATTCCGTATTCCGTGTGAAAATGCTTCCCAACGATTAATCCCGATTCGGGCACTATCCCTTTTATCGCAGAAAAGATGATTTTGTCCTTAATATCAACCGTCAGTTTTTCGAGTTCACCGCCCAAAAAGGCGGAAGGAACGGCAAAAATCAAAATATCAGCTTTGCTAACAGCGGCATTGATATCATCTGTCAAATTGAGTTTAGTGGTGTCGAAGGTGACCGAAGTCAAATAATTCGGATTGTGCTTTTGAATATTTATAAAGCCCACCGCGTCGGAATTCCGCATGTACCATCCTACTTGATCCTGATTGACGCAAAGCATTTTAACAATGGCCGTCGCCCAGCTTCCACCACCGATGACCGCAAATTTTCCGTTCTTTTTCATATCTGGGCTAAAGATAACAAAACTTGAAAGTGCATTTCATCCGGATTGAGCGATGAACTACTTCTTTTGAGAATAAATACGACGAAACGCACAAAATTTTAACTACCGTCTAGGTTGCCGAGGGCACTATTTACATACAATGCTGCGTTATTATTGACAGAACAGTGTAACAAGAAAATTACAATTTTTTGGTTGGTTATTTAGTTAGAAACCGCCCTGACTTTCAACAGTCGGGGTGGTTTTGTTTTAATTCCCAACATCTTCCATTATTATATCATCCAACTCCGTATTATCGGTGGTGTGCAACACAGAAATATCACCGGTGGTCTCAAAAACGACCGCCCTCACCTGTGAAAGCTGCAGCACGTTGGCTTCCCGCAACTTTCCCATCAGATCGGCCCTACTGACCAAGGCTTTTTTTAGGTTTTCTTCAAATATTTTTCCATCCTTCATTAAAAGGATAGGTGTATTGGTAATCAGTTTTTCAATGCCGTCAGAAGAAGATAGCATTTTCGCGAAAAGCACTTGAAGAAAAGCCAATAGAGCCAGTGATACAAAGGCCGGCATCAAACTCGATACCGGTTTGTTCACGGCATCTGCTAAAATGGACCCCATAGCGATGGTCACCGCAAAATCAAAACTCGACATCTTTGCGAAAGTCCGCTTACCGGCAATTCGGGTAATTAACATTATGTATAGGTAGATGCAGATGGCCGCAATACACATTTGTACGATGGTCCAGGGTTTCAATGAGGTGAAGATTTCCATTTTTTTTTATTTATTTGGAGTTTGAGATTCGAAGTCCCCCTTTCTATTGCTTCACCAGCTCCAAGGTCTGCACTTGATTTTTACCGTCGGTGGATTTCCATTTTTGGCTTTTGTTCTTATTTTCCAGATAAATCCATGTTTTTGAGAGATCGGAATCCTCACTTTTAATAGTGATATAATTTTCGGTCGCCGACCATTCGAAAGGGGTGCTATCGTCTTTTTCGACGCCGAGTACCGTATAATTCATTTCCTTTTGGCCAGTACCGCCCTTGTCAAAGGAAATCGAGCCGACATTCTGCACTGAAACTCCCTTTTCGCCTGGTCTCACGTTCTCGTATTTTTGAACCGCCCAAGTACCGACAAGGCGATGGGCGCAGGAGGATAAAAGGAATAGTGATAAAATGGATAAAAGATAAAATGATTTTGCTTTCATGGATACATGATTTTAATTTACCTAAAATATCGGATTTATTCAGCAAAGTTTACCCTAGAAGGCTATTTTTCTAACGCAAAAGGCAAAGTATGGTAGTATTTTGGACTTTAATTCGTCGAAATTATGTACTTTAAATGGTTCTAAAATGAACCGCTATGGACTCGAAGTATAAATCGGAAATGGCCAACAAGGCCCATGAGGAAATCCCCGGAAATCCATCTACCGCGACAAGCAGCAAGCAAAAACTGAACGACCTAAGCAACGGGAAGCCTTTGCGTGTCTTGAGCGAAGCAGACTGGGAATTCTGGAAACACAACGGATATATCGTCATTAAAAACGCAGTATCCAAAAAACAGGCCAAATCGACTGCCGATTTTTTATGGGAGTTCGATGAAAAAGACCCGAACGATCCCGAAACCTGGTACGCCCCACCCCGCGCCGAAATGAAAATGAAGGAACTGACCGGTACGGGCATGGTAGAGGTATACAACCATCAGCATCTGTGGAACAACCGCCAAATGCCCCGTGTATACGATGCCTTTGTCGATGTATGGGGCACCGAAAAACTGTGGGTGACCATAGATCGGGCCAACCTCAATTTTCCGTTACCGCCCGGAACCGATAAAAAGGGATTCATTCATTGGGATTATGACCCCGAAACCCGTCCGCAGAACGTGCAAGGTGTTTTGGCCCTCGCCGACCAGACCGACGAAAATATGGGCGGCTTTCAATGCATTCCGTGGCTTTATCGTAATTATGATACTTGGAAACTTACGCAACCTGAAGACCGCGACCGCTTTCAGCCTGATATCTCTGACTTGGAGGATAAAATTGTAAAAGTAAAAATGAATGCAGGCGATCTGCTCATCTTCAATAGTACCGAACCCCACGGTATCCGCCCGAACAAGTCGAAGAATAAAGTCCGTATTGCGCAATACATTTCCATGATGCCCACCGAGGAGGATAACGAGGAACTGCGGCAATGGCGTATCAACTCTTGGAAGGAACGTGTCGCGCCCGAGGGCTATGCTTTTCCTGGCGACCCCAGGAATTGGGAACAGGAGAAGTACGAAACTGCCGAGCTGACAGAATTGGGAGAGAAGTTGTTGGGTTTAAGAGGGTGGTAAAGCCTATGAAAAGTCGCTAAAGATTTCTTGAATCGAGCTGATATCCTTTTAAAAAAAACATAGGCATCCGGAAGCCCGATCGGTAAATGAAGCAAAACCTTTGGAATCTAAGATCCAGCACTTCCAATTATTAGCCGTATTTTTGCCCGCTCAAAAAACCGACCAAGTGAAAAAGTATCTTAACCTCTTTGACTTCAGACAAAAAGTCGATTATAAAACGGAAATCCTATCCGGTCTTACCGTGGCTCTGGCCCTTGTGCCAGAGGCTATCGCCTTTGCTTTGATTCCTGGTTTTTCTCCCCTGACCGGACTCTATGCCGCATTCGTGCTCTGTCTGATTACCTCAATTTTTGGCGGGCGTCCCGGAATGATTTCCGGGGCAACTGGAGCCGTAGCAGTCATATTTATCGGCTTGATCCTGGAACTCAAACGTAACTTCCCCGGTATCGAACCGGAAACTATCTTAAATTATGTATTTGCAACGGTGATTTTAGCTGGCACACTGCAAATCGCGGCGGGCCTGCTCCGTTTGGGGAAATTCATCCGTTTAGTGCCGCAGCCGGTAATGTTCGGCTTTGTAAATGGGTTGGCGATAATTATTTTTATGGCGCAATTTCCCAATTTCTATCAAAAAGGGACTGAGGATTTTTTGCCAACAGGGGCTTTCTTGACCATGCTCGGCCTGACCCTGTTGACCATGTTGATTATTTGGGGCCTTCCGAAATTGACCAAGGCCGTACCCTCATCATTGGTGGCCATCTTAGTGGTTTCCGCAATTGTCATCGGATTTGGCGTCGATACCCTGACCGTTGCCGGTATTATGGGCGAAGGAGAAACCATTAAAGGCGGGTTTCCGCCAATATCTATCCCACAGATTCCATTAACTTTTGAATCTTTCAAGATTATCTTTCCATTTGCGGCCATTGTTGCGGGTGTAGGCTTGATCGAAAGCCTGTTGACCTTAAACATTATCGACGAAATTACCGATACACGGGGTAGTGGTAACCGGGAATGTGTCGCCCAAGGTACGGCGAACATTTTTTCCGGATTCCTATCCGGAATGGGCGGTTGCGCCATGATTGGGCAGAGCTTGATCAATATTTCTGCAGGAGCCCGGGCACGCTTGTCGGGTATCACGGCAGCGGTCATGTTGTTGGTATTTATCATGTTCGGCTCTAGCCTGATCGAACGTCTGCCTATGGCCGCCTTGGTAGGTCTGATGTTTATGGTTGCCATCGGCACTTTTGAATGGGCCAGCTTTAAAACTTTTCGAAAAATGCCGAATTCAGATGTGGTGGTCATGGTTTTGGTCACCCTGATTACAGCGATTACCCACAACTTGGCGATTGCCGTGTTATTGGGTGTAATCATATCCGCGTTGGCCTACTCTTGGGAAAACGCCAAGCGTATACGTGCCCGAAAGTATATCGATGAAAACGGTATCAAGCACTATGAAATCTACGGTCCGTTGTTTTTCGGGTCGACCACATTGTTCGGCGAAAAATTCGACGTTCAGAACGATCCCGACGAAATCATCATCGATTTTAAGGAAAGCCGTGTCGCCGACCAGTCCGGTATAGAGGCCCTAAATAAGATAACCGAACGCTATGCCAAGGTCGGGAAGAAAGTACACCTACGCCATTTAAGCAGAGATTGTATCCGGCTTTTAGAAAATGCCGATGAAATCATAGATGTAAACGTACTCGAAGACCCTACCTACAAGGTGATGGTCGATAAAGTGAAGAAAAAGGACGATGATGATATGAATAACCCTTATAACCTTTGGGGGCTTTAAAGTACTTGTCCAATATTGTTAACTATACTTCATGTTTATCTGCACTATCCTCATCATCTAAATCTTTAAAGATATCATCTAAACTTTTGGTGTTCCTTTTCTTTTCTTCAGGGGTCATATTTTTAAATTCTTCGGCAATATTTTCAATGTCAGATAGGCTATCCTTAATTTCGGTCTCATCGAAAGCTATAAAAGTCATTTCATAGAGGCAATGGGCAATGATTTCCAGCTCCATAAAGTTGGATAGTGTTTCTTTTCCGAGTTCCATTCCCAACCATTCCTTCCACGGAGTAAATTCAATGGCGTAGCTTGTTTCATTTTCCAAACCCGTGGGCTTGAATCCCGCGACGTCAACATGGGATGGCTCCCCCGTTTCATCGTCAAAACAATTGGTAATTACGATTTGCATGTCGTTATCGGCCTGATCCATTTCCAATAGTTGCTGATAGACCTCTTCGTACGTATCTATGCTCTCCTCTTGATCGGGATACAAAGAGATCAGTACCGCTTTAACGCTTAACCAATGGTTTGAGCCGATGAGTTGCTGAAAGTTCATTTCGTTCAAAGGTTTAAAATAGGAACTATTACTGAATGTTTCCCCCCACTGGAAGTCCGCTGGGCACGGTTTTGGGAATTTCCTTGTCAAAACTGTCGTCGTTCAAGGTGTTTAAAAAGGAAATGATCTGCGACATCTCCTTTACGCTCAGTTCGAGCTCGCGAACAAAGGGGTCGTACCGCTCTTTGGGTACATTCGGATTGCGGACTTTTCCGGTGGATATATCCTCATAGAATTCCAGTACCCGCCTCAAACTTTGCAGGCTTCCGTTGTGCATGTACGGGGCGGTAAATCGCAGATTGCGCAACGAAGGGGTGCGAAAAGCAAAGGTATCTTGAACCCCGGCATCGGGAATGGGCAGCTTATTGTTTTCGGGAACTCCTAAAACATGCATTTTGTAATCCGAGAACATTGGTCCGTTATGACAGTTGACACAGCCCACGGATTTAAAAAGTTCAAAACCCTCTTTTTCCGAAATCAACATGGCATTTTCATCGCCCCGCATGTAATGGTCGAATCGGGAGTTGTTGGTGATGATCATCCGTTCAAAAGCGGCGATGGCCTTTCCCAAATTAATGACCGTAACCGCATCTGTTCCACCAAAGGCCGATTCGAACAATTTTTGGTATTCGGGTATTTTCTGTAATCGCTCGATGACCGCTTGCAAGATATTGGTTTCGGAATAACCGTAGCCCCGCATTTCCTCGAATGCCTTTATGGGTTCCAAAGCTTGCTTTTCCAAACTTTTTGCCCGGTCGTCCCAGAACATGCTGGCTTGTTCGGGATCGTACCGGTTGTACGGATCGATACCGTTAAACGCGGAATTGATAATCGTCTGCGCATTGCGTTTTACAAAAGGAATATCATTGGGACTATTGAATTTACGCTTGCTGCCCAAACCGCGTGAATTGGGACCGATACTGATATCCAAAAACTCGGCATAGCCGTTGTTGGGGTGATGGCAAGTGGCACAGGCCACGTCTTTGTTACCGGAAAGGATAGGGTCATAAAAGAGCAGTTTCCCTAAAATCTCTTTTTCAGGGGATGCAGGATTGTCTTTCGGAGATTCCACCGATTCCGGCAAGGCGGTAATACGGGTAATGACCCGAGCTTTCTTCTCTGCCTTTTTTTGTTCGGTTGTAGAATCGGCACAATGAGCCAAAAAAAATGGCAATAGAGAATAGAGCACATGCCTTGCTGCTTTTTTCATGGCGCACTTTAGAACCTAGGATTACAAATTCAAGGGTTTGTTCAGAATTAAAGACTATCTCATAAAGTGTGTAAGTTAATGGGATAGTGTTAGAATTAATGTGATAATAGTCATTTGACCATATGTTTTTTTATAGTTCCCTTCTTATTTCACAAGGAATGCTTTTAACCAAGGGGCGTTTTCCAGTGTTAGTTTTTTAAATCCGATACTCTTGGATATGCTAATTACTTTCTCGGTCGATGTAGAAATATCGTTGTTAATTAACGGAAGCTCTAATATTTCGGTTTGATATTGTGTTTTCCGCTCTTTTTGTTCTGTTTTTACACCTGAGCAACTTAAAGCAAAAATAAATAATGCAAGAAGCTTGATATTTTTCATAATTGTTGCCAACTTCCAGATATAAAAGCAAAAAGCACTTTTACCCCTGCGTGTTGCCGGATAAAAGCACTTTTCAAATAACTTTTTCGCAAACTTTTACAACGTCCGCAAGTACTCCGCTACTTGTCGTGTTTCGTCTTCTGATAAATTTTGGTTTAGCATAATCGCGTTGTTGTATTCTTTGAGCAAGGCTTTGGCGATTGGATCTTCTTTAAGCATAACATCGGGATTGATGATCATGTTCATGACCCAAGCCGGACTTCTTCGTTCGTAGACGCCTTTGAGGGCCGGGCCGATCATACGTTTGTCGGGCAAATGGCAGGCGGTGCAGATGGCGTTGTACTTGGCTTCGCCGGCGGAGGCGAGCTCTTGGTCGATTTCGCTATCGAAGGTTACATCCTTGTACGGGCCGACGCCGTCATTGTCCATGTCTACAGGAACACTTTCGGCTTGGGCTTCAGTCGCCTTGTCTTCTTTTTTGGTGCGGTTCATTTCAAAACCTTCCTTCTTTTCTTCTTTTTTTGATTCGCCGCAGCCGATTATTAATCCGCCTAAAGCAAATAATACGAGTATTTTTTTCATTTGTGTGGTTTTTTTATGCCGTTCCGTGGTTACGGGAGTTTCAGCATCTTAGTTTTCTGCCACTAATATAAGAAATCGTTAAATCTAAATGAGATCTTCCAGAAATTTTATTGCTCTTTTTTCGGAATAATAACGATTTTCCGAATCGATGAATCCGACATGGCCGCCAAACTTGGGAGTTTCCAAATGAATCATTTCATTTTTTTCGGCTTCTTTATGAGGATAGCATTCCGGCCCTAGAAAGGAATCGTTTATGGCATTGATGATGAGCGAAGGCACTTGAATATCCAATAAGAATTGGCGGCAGCTGCATTGTTCGTAATAGTCAAGCGCATCTTTGAAACCGTGTGCGGGCGCGGTGTATATATCGTCGAAATCTTTTAGGTTCTTGATGTTTTTGATGTCATCCTTCGAAATCCCATCCGGGAAAAGTGGCAGTTTTAAACGCAACTTTTCGACCAGATGTTTCCGAAACCTTAGGGCGTAGGCGTAGTTTATAGGTTTCAACAGTTCTTTTAGCGAGCTGTATAGATTGCACGGTGCAGAAACTGCGATGACCGCCTTTATCTCTTTGGGGATATTTCGAGGTTCCCCAACATATTTCAGGACCATATTGCCGCCAAGACTGACGCCTTTGATATAGATTTCCGGATACTTTTTATTTTTCAGGATATGTTGCACTACGGCATCCAGATCTTCGGTCGCACCGGAGTGGTACGAACGGAACAACCGATTTGTTTCCCCACTGCACCCTCGAAAATTGACGGCGCAGGCATCGATGCCCGCTTCGTTAAAGGCCTTGGCGCTTCCGGTGATGTAGGGACGCTGGGCATTGCCTTCGAGACCGTGCAATAGAATGACAACTTTTTTGGAGGGTTTTTCCGCGAAGCTCCAATCGAGATCCATAAAATCGCCGTCGGGGAGCTCAAGGCGTTCGCGTTTTTGGTCGAGTCCATTGACCTTTCTGAATAATCCGGAGTATATGGTAGATAGGTGGGCGCTTTTTACCCAGAATGGCGGGTTGTAGTCTGTGGGAAGGATGGGCATGTGAGAACAATTTAAGATTTCGCGGTGCCTTGGAATCGCTGACAAGCAAAATTTACCGTTCGATCGCTGCTTCGTAGCTGTTCAAGGTTTAAAGTTTTTTCTTTTGTGAATTCAGGCTTGGACAACTTTCAAATCGCGGGATTAAGATCTAGACACTTAGACTTATCGAATTCAGCGTTGAACCTTATATCTTTTTTATCAGCATGTTACTTCGGATAAGTGTCCAATACCTTCGCCTGTTCCTCAACAGCTTCCTTAAACTCCGATTTCAACTGTTCTACCAACTCCGCAACGGGCAGCGAATCATCAATAAGTGCCGATCCCTGGCCAGCGGACCAGATGGTTTTCCAGGCTTTGGCTTCGGTATCGAGTTCTTTTCCAAAATCGATTTTCGTATCCTTTTTCAAGTCTTCTGCTGTGATTCCGGCGGCCTGAAGGCTTGCACCCAGAAAGTTGGCATGAACGCCCGAGATTGCTGCGGTATATACCACATCGCCAGCTCCGGCGTCAATGATCATTTGGCGGTATTCGTCCGTGGCCTTGCTTTCCTCCGTGTTGATAAAGCGGGTGCCCATATAGGCGAGGTCTGCGCCCATTTGCAGGGCCGAGGCAATGTCGCGGCCGGTACTGATGCATCCGGAAAGGATTATGGTTTTTTTGAAGAATTTCTTGATTTCGGCCACTAGGGTCATCGGGTTGGTGGTGCCGGCATGTCCGCCAGCTCCCGCCGCGACCAAGATCAATCCGTCTACCCCGGCTTCCTGTGCTTTTTCGGCATGGCGTTTTTTGATGATGTCGTGAAAGACGAGGCCACCATAACTGTGTACGGCATCTACAATTTGGCTGACCGCTCCTAATGAGGTGATAATAATCGGCACCTTGTGTTTTACACAGATTTTAAGATCGGCTTCAACACGGGGATTGGTTTGGTGTACGATGAGGTTTACGCCGAACGGGGCCGCTTTTTTACCGGTTTCCTTTTCGAATTTGTCGAGTTCGGCCTTGATTTCGATCAGCCATTCCTCAAAGCCTTCGCTGGTGCGCTGGTTCAAGGCGGGAAATGTGCCTACAATCCCATTTTTACAACTTTCGATAACGAGTTTCGGTCCTGAAATCAAAAACATGGGGGCAGCTATGGCGGGTAGGGATAGATCTTTTATAAAAGGAGGTTTTGACGACATGTGCTGTTTTTTAAAGTGGATACAAATATAAGAGGTAAAACTGAAGTCTCGCTTGATTAAAATAATAGTATCCAACTGAACTCACAGAAACAGATAAGACGGTCAAACTTTTTTGAATCCATTCGAGTCAATTCCCGAAACTATGCTATTTTTGCAAGTCTTATGCGCGCATAATAAAAAATCCATATAATATGTACTTAAAAGAATTTGAAATCCGTTGGAGCGATATCGACGCCAACCGACATTTGGCCAATTCCGCTTACCTCAACTTTATGAGCCATACCCGTATGGCCTTTTTGATGGAAATTGGATTTAACCAGAAAACTTTGGCGGAAAATCAACTCGGACCCGTGGTTTTCTATGAGCATATTTATTATTTCAAGGAAGTGTTCCCGGGAAAACCGATACAAGTTTCCATGGAAATCGCGGGTATGAGCGAAGACGCCCAGTTTTTCGAATTTCTCCATAACTTTTATGACCACAAGGGAAATAATTTCGCCCGCTGTGAAATGATGGGTGCTTGGATGGATCTCAAGACCCGAAAGCTTACCGGATTGACCAACGATTTTCTGAAGTCCTTCAGCGGTGTCGAAAAAGCGGATGGATTCAGGGTGTTGACAAAAGAAGATACGCGCAAGTTCGCTAGGGTGCCGAAAAACCTATAAGGCCTCTTTGGCCGCTGCGACCGTTTTCTTGCTGTTTCCGATAAAGATTTTATCATCGACCAAGATTACGGGGCGTTTTAAGAACGTGTAGTGTTCCAAAATCAGGCTTTTGTAATCAGCTTCTGAAAGCTCTTTTTCATGCAGTCCTTTTTGGCGGTAAAGGCGGGCGCGTTTGCTGAACAGGGCTTGGTAGCTTCCGACCAGATGGTGCATTTCCGCCAGTTGTTTTTCGGTGATTGCTTCCGCTTTGATATCCTGTAGTTCGACACCATCCAGAGGTTTAAGCTCTTTGATGATACGTTGACAGGTATTACAGGTGCTAAGGTGGTATATCTTGCGCATTAATTAATTGTTTATCGTTCTTGTTCTACGACGAAGTTTATATTGAGCGAAGCCGAAATGCTCCGGATAAACTCCGGCGGGAATCTGTCGTGGAGAGTCAAATAAGGCATCGAAATGTTTGACAAAGAAACCAATTCCCATCCAATTGTACTATTTTTAGCGTCCACATTAAAATGAACCACTTTGGAAAATATTTTCGATACCACCTTACAGAATCGCAAATTGTTATATAAAATTCTGGACAATACACCTAAAGAGCAATTATTGGAGATTCCCACCGGGTTCCGAAACAATATCTGGTGGAATATCGCCCATGTTGTCGCGACCCAACAGATCTTGGTCTACAAGTTCAGCGGATTACAAGCGCGTATACCGGAACAGTTTATAGAAAAGTTCAAAAAGGGAACGGTACCCGACGGCACGGCAACGGATGAGGAAATCAAGAAAATAGCCGATTTTTTGATTTCTACCGCCGAGTGGGCGAAACAAGACCATGAAAACGGACTATTCCAGGAATTCAACGAATACACGACCAGTGTAAAGGTAACCTTGAGAAATGTTGAGGATGCAATGACCTTCAATGTTTTTCACGAAGGAATTCATTTGGGTACAATACTGGGACTGCAGAAGGTGGTGAAGAAATAGGAAACGTGTTTCCAGCAGTGGTGAACTAAAAATTGAGTTTCTTTAGCTGAAATTCAATGGCCACCTAGACAATGGCTAATTAAGACTTCGTCTTCGCCGCCAAATAAGGTTTGACCTCCTTAAAAGGCAGGGTCAGAACAATAGGGCCATCGGCATACGAGGCGACTTCGTAAGGGTTGTACAGTAATTTCACGCCTTCTTTGGTAAAGCCGATATTCTCGGGTAGGTAAAAACTATCCTTTTCGAACATAAATCCGGTGTGGTTGATGGAGACTTCCGCGGGAATGGCTTCCTGCTCACGGAATTTTGTTTCGGCATATTTCTGAAAATCCTTCCGGTTTTGAAAGAGCTGCCAATTTTCCAGTTCCACGCCCCTTTTCTTATCGAAGTTCAAAAAACGTTTGGCACTGTAACCATGGGCACCCCCTGTGAAAACGTAGGAATTCAACTCCAAGGTAATTACTTTTTTATCCTCATAAACGACCTTTCCATCGATTTTGGCTTCCCAAGGCGTGGATTCTTCCGTATAGAGGTCCCTTAGTTCTGAATATCCATTTTTAAAGGAGACCAGGGCGTCGTCTAAGTTGGAAATTTCCAAATCATCATCAAAAAGCAATAGCGAAATGATTTCTTCCTGTAAGGCGGTATTGATAGTATTAGCCGCTTTGGTGCTTTCAACGGCGCGAGGTATCAAGATAGAGATTTCAGGGCAATCGGCACATAGGTTTTCGCCTAGGTTCAGGGGTTCAAAGGTAAGTTTGTCCTCTTTTTTTTGACAGCCGATAAGCACTAGAAAAATCAAGAAACAGGACAGTGGGGCCTTCATAAATTTGGGTATTGGGTCGGTTTATAGCACAAACAGGACTTGAATACCTTTGTATGCTATCAAAGATAACGATACATTTGCGGGAATAATTGTAAAAAATGGACGAAAAAAAGTTAAAATTCAATACGAAGGCCATTCACGGAGGGCAAAGCCCCGATAAGGCCTACGGTGCCGTTATGCCACCGATTTATCAGACCTCTACCTATGCGCAGACCACACCGGGCGGCCATCAGGGTTATGAATACTCCCGAAGCGCCAACCCTACCCGGACTGCCCTTGAAAATTCGTTGGCGAGTATTGAAAACGGAAAGTTCGGATTGGCCTTTGCCAGCGGTTTGGCGGCGATGGATGCGGTAATTAAGTTGTTAAACCCTGGGGATGAAGTGGTTTCCACGAACGATTTATACGGCGGAAGCTACCGTCTTTTTAAACAGATTTTTGAAAAATACGGCATCAAGTTCCATTTTGTCCCTATGCAGGATGCTGAAACCGTCGAATCTTACATCAACGAAAACACCAAACTTATATGGGTCGAGACGCCCACGAACCCGATGATGAACGTTATCGACATCAAAGCGGTTTCACAGGTGGCCAAAAAGCACGATATACTTTTGGCGGTTGACAATACCTTTGCCACGCCGTATTTGCAAACCCCTTTGGATATGGGTGCTGATATCGTCATGCATTCCGCCACCAAATATCTTGGCGGGCATAGCGATGTGGTCTTGGGGGCGTTGATAGTCAAGGATAAAGATTTGGCAGATAAACTTTATTTTATACAGAATGCCAGTGGGGCGGTCTGTGGACCGATGGATAGTTTTTTAATCTTACGCGGAATCAAAACGCTTCACGTGCGAATGCAGCGACATTGCGAGAATGGGCGTGCTGTGGCCGAATATTTAGAAAACCATCCTAAGATAGACAAGGTGTTCTGGCCCGGTTTTGAAAGTCATCCCAACCACGAGATCGCCAAACGGCAGATGAAGGATTTCGGGGGAATGGTGTCGTTCATCCCCAAAAGCGGTACCAAGGCAGATGCCGTTAAGATCGTCGAAAAATTAAAGGTCTTCACTTTGGCCGAATCTTTGGGCGGTGTGGAAAGTCTGGCCGGACATCCTGCAAGTATGACCCATGCCAGTATTCCGAAGGAGGAGCGTGAGAAAAGCGGGGTGGTCGATGCCTTGATTCGTTTAAGCGTTGGTATCGAGGACGCTGAGGATCTGATTGCGGATTTGGGTCAAGCGATAGGCTAGTCCCCCTTCCCTACTAGCTCAATGTATTCCTCTTGCTTCTGCTCGTCGGATGCAGAGAGGGGTGGGAACGATCAAAGTGTAAAAACATTCTTTTTCTTGGCAAGTTAAATGGAGTTCAATATATTTCGAAGCTCTAAACCAAAACAAAAAACCAAATTAACCATATGGACGCAAACATCAAGGCCTTCATGGCCGATATCGCAAAAAGAAACAGCCACCAAACGGAATTTATGCAAGCCGTACAAGAAGTTGCCGAATCGGTAATTCCGTATATTTCGAAACATAAAATCTACAAAGACAAACAGATTTTGGAGCGAATGGTAGAACCGGAGCGTATGATTTCGTTCCGTGTGGTCTGGTACGATGACAAAGGTAAAATACATGTGAACCGGGGTTATCGCGTACAGATGAATTCCGCTATCGGACCTTATAAAGGAGGCTTGCGGTTCCATCCGACCGTAAATGCCAGTATTCTAAAATTTCTGGCGTTCGAGCAGGTGTTTAAAAATAGCTTGACCACCTTGCCGATGGGCGGTGGCAAGGGAGGTTCCGATTTTGACCCCAAAGGAAAATCAGACAATGAGGTAATGCGTTTTTGCCAGTCCTTTATGACCGAGCTTTGTCGTCATATCGGGCCTTTTACCGACATCCCGGCCGGTGATATCGGGGTCGGTCCGCGTGAGGTCGGCTTTATGTTCGGTACTTATAAAAAAATCAAAAATGAATTTACCGGGGTACTCACCGGAAAGGGCCTTTCTTGGGGCGGCTCAAAAATACGACCCGAATCCACCGGATACGGAACGGTATATTTTGCACAAAGCATGCTGCAAACTAAAGACGACGAGGTAGAAGGGAAGACCGTGGTCATTTCGGGTTCCGGGAACGTGGCGCAATATGCCGCCGAAAAAATCATCGATTTGGGAGGTAAGGTAATCGCCCTTTCCGATTCCGGGGGATGTATTCATGATCCGGATGGAATAGATGAGAAGAAATTGGCCTATGTCATAGATCTTAAGAACGAAAGGCGCGGACGGCTTTCAGAATATGTCAAAAAATATCCTTCTGCAAATTATTACGAAGGCAAGAGGCCATGGAACATCAAATGTGATATCGCCCTACCCTGTGCCACCGAGAACGAACTGGATGAACAGGACGCCAAAAACTTGTTGAATAACGGTTGTATCTGCATTTCCGAAGGTGCTAATATGCCTTCTACTCCTGGGGCCATGCATGCATTTCGGAAGGCGAAGATTCTCTATGCGCCCGGTAAAGCTTCCAATGCCGGAGGTGTATCCGCCTCAGGTTTAGAGATGACCCAAAATTCTTTACGGTACAGCTGGGTACGAGAGAAAGTAGACGGGCGACTTCGGGGTATTATGGAGAACATCCACGAATCGTGCATCGAGTACGGTATGGAAGAAGATGGCTATTGCAACTACGTAAAAGGCGCAAATATCGCCGGTTTCGTCAAGGTTGCGGACGCTATGTTGGCACAGGGGGTTATTTAAGTGGACAGTTGCAGTCGCTGTCACCGGTCAGCCACTTTTCGTTTAAGGTATAGTTACAAACCGTTCGCTACTTACTGAATACTGAAACATGCAGGTAACCACAAAAGCCATAATTCTTACTTCCTTGAAATACGGCGATACCAGTCTTATCGTCAGGGCGTTTACGGCTTCGGACGGGTTGAAAAGTTACCTGCTGAAAGGGGTGTTATCCTCTAAAAAAGGGAAGCTGAAATCCGCCTATTTTCAACCGCTTACCCAATTGGAAATCGTTGCTAACCACAGGAATAAAGGCACTTTGGAAAGTATCCGCGAAGCAAAGATCCATTATCCATACCGAACGGTACATAATGATATGGCCAAGAACGCCATGACGCTTTTTCTGGCAGAGATGTTGGGCCATAGCATTCGTGAAGAAGAACGCAATCAGGGGCTTTTTGACTTTTTGGAGGCTTCATTGCAGTGGTTGGATACCCATGCCGAAATATCCAACTTTCATTGTCATTTTCTGATACTGCTTACCAAATATCTAGGCTTTTATCCGGATACCTCCGCCATCGGAGCAGCCTGTTTCGACCTCTTGGAAGGGGAGTTTACAGATACCCCATCGCTTCACCCGGTGTTGACCGGTGATAATCTTGATTACTTCAAGAGCTTCTTGGGCATACATTTTGATGCTATTCATACAATCAAAATGAACAAAACGAACCGACAAGAGCTTTTGCAATCCTTGGTGCTGTATTATGAACTGCATTTACAGGGTTTTCGAAAGCCTAAATCCCTCGCCGTCTTGAACGAAGTATTCGGATAACATGAAACTTAGTGTCCTCGGATTTCTTTTAATTTTCATACAACTCCTTTCTGCCCAACAAATTACAGTTTTGGATGCGGAGGATCGGACTCCTATTCCCAATGTGGTCATTTATAACGCCGATCGTTCCAAGACGGTGCTGACTGATGGCGGAGGAAAATGTAATCTTTCTTCTTTCGATACTAATGAAAGAATCACCTTCAAACATTTGAGTTACAATGTACGCCAGGCTACCCCTGCCCAAATTCAAAGGCAACGCGGCGTAGTTTACCTTATGATGAAAGCAGAACAGCTTGACGGGGTGGTGCTGTCCGTCTCAAAATGGGTGCAGCAGAAAAGGGACATCCCGAATAAAATCATCGCTTTGGACACCCGGGACATTGATTTTACAAATCCACAGACATCTGCAGACCTTTTACAGAACAGCGGCAAAATTTTCGTGCAAAAAAGTCAATTGGGCGGTGGAAGTCCCATGATACGGGGTTTTGCAACCAACCGTTTATTGCTTTCCGTGGATGGTGTACGAATGAACAACGCTATTTTCAGGGGTGGCAACCTTCAGAATGTTATATCCATCGATCCGTTTACGGTTAAAAAAACCGAGGTTATTTTTGGCCCTGGTTCGGTTATCTATGGAAGCGACGCCATTGGGGGCGTGATGAATTTTTATACCAAGGATGCTGTTTTTGCCAATGGAAAGGACGTAATGGTCACGGGAAATGCCGAGTATCGCTTTGCCTCCGCCAATACCGAGAACACGTTGCATTTCGACATGAATTTAGGTAAGAAAAAGTGGGCATTTTTCACGAGCGCATCCTATTCCGATTTCGGGGATTTGTGGATGGGCGGGCATGGTCCGGATTCCTATCTGCGGAACAATTATGTCATTAGCAGAGATGGGGACGATGTACTGGTGTCAAACGAAAATCCTAAAAAACAACATCCCACAGGATATCATCAAATCAACCTGATGCAAAAAATCGGTTACCGGCCCAATACTACTTGGAACTATAAACTGGGACTGCATTATTCCGAGACTTCCGATTATGCAAGATACGACCGTTTGATACGTCCGGACAAAGATGGCAGCGGTTTACGGTCTGCGGAATGGTTCTACGGCCCCCAAAAGTGGTTTATGGGAAACCTACAGCTTGAAAAAAAAGGAAAAGGCGTTTTTTACGATGGACTAAAAATAACCACGGCCTACCAACATTTTGAAGAGAGCCGAAACGACATGGGTTTTCAGGACCCCATCCGCTATACGACCGAGGAAAAGGTCGATGCCCTTTCAGTAAACCTCGATTTCGAGAATAAAAAAATCGGCGACCTTAGACTGTATTACGGAGGCGAATACATCTTCAACACGGTTGGTTCCGTAGGCAGTCAAAGGAACACCATATCGTATACGATATCCGATGCGGCCTCTAGATATCCTGACGGTTCCACTTGGCAAAGTGTGGCGGGCTATATCAATGGGGAATATCAGGCCAAACCGAATTTCACGCTGCTTTCCGGATTGCGATATAGCCATGTCTGGATCGATGCCGTTTTTGATACGACTTTTTACCCTTTTCCCTTCGACAATGCTGATTTGAACAACGGCGCATTGACGGGAAGCCTTGGTTTTAGCTGGTTTCCCAAAGAGCACCTTCAGATAACACTTAACGGCTCGACTGGATTCCGCGCCCCAAATATCGATGATATCGGTAAAATTTTCGATTCCGAGCCGGGAGCCGTGGTCGTTCCAAATCCCGATCTCGAGCCTGAATACGCTTACAATGTAGAATTGGGCGTGCAAAAGAACTTTAACGATAAGGTAGTGTTAAAGGGCGCCGCCTATTACACCTATCTGGTAGACGCCCTGGTACGAAGGGATTACCTATTCAACGGCGAATCCCAAATCGAATACAACGGGGAGCTAAGCGATGTTCAGGCCATTCAAAACGCAGCCAAGGCCTACGTATATGGATTCGAATTCGGTCTCGAGGCTTTTCTTTCCGACCAATGGTCACTCGTTTCGAACCTCACCCTGACCGAAGGCATCGAAGAGGAGGAAGACGGCACCGATTCCCCCGGAAGACATGTGGCCCCTACTTTCGGCGATTTTCACGTGGTTTGGAAAAAACAACGCTGGAAGACAGATTTGTTCTTAAACTACAACGGAAAAATACCATTTAGTGACCTCGCCGCATCCGAACGCGGCAAAACATACATTTACGCTACTGATTCGGAAGGTAATCCGTATGCCCCATCATGGTACACTTTGAATTTTCGCTCACAGTTCACGATTTCAAACGCCCTGAAAACATCCTTGAGCCTTGAAAACATCACGAACCAACGCTATCGTTCGTATTCGTCGGGCATTGCCGCGCCGGGTATTAATTTGATTTTGGGATTGGGGTGGCGATTTTAATAAAAAACCCCAACTTTTCAGTTAGGGTTCCTTTCTATATAATGTATGGTGTTCTAGTTGTCATCCACAGCATCTTCGATAGCATCACCTGCATCATCAACGGCATCCTCTACATTGTCAGCAGCTTCTTCGGCACCGTCTTGAATGTCGTCGCCTATTTCCTCCAGTTTATCGCCCGCATCATCCATGGCATCACCAGCCTTTTCCATAGCGTCGTTTGTTTTGTTTTCCGCATCCCTACAGGAAACGAAGGATAGGCTAAGTGCAAGCATTAATAGTAAACTTAAAAGTACTTTTTTCATGTTTATGTGTTTTTGTTAATTTGTCGCAAAGATATACGGATAGATTTAATTCTTGGATTTCAAGGATGGTATATCCACGAAATCCGACCAAAATCCCTAATTTTGCAGCCTTAAATTAGAGTGCCTGAAGCATTAAATATGAAGTTCGCCGAATATAAAAGATTGGATCTGCCCAAAGTAGCCGAGGATATTCTCGATTACTGGAAGCAAAACGGAATTTTCGAGAAAAGCGTTTCCACAAGGGAAGGCCGGCCCAGTTATGTCTTCTACGAAGGACCACCTTCCGCGAACGGCATGCCCGGTATCCATCACGTGATGGCCCGTACTATTAAGGATATCTTCCCCAGGTACAAGACCATGAAGGGCTTTCAGGTGAAACGAAAGGCGGGTTGGGACACGCACGGCCTGCCCATTGAACTCGGCGTCGAAAAAGAACTCGGTATCACAAAAGAGGATATCGGTACTACAATATCCGTGGAGGAGTACAACGCCGCCTGCAAAAAAGCGGTCATGCGCTATACCGATGTGTGGAACCGAATGACCGAACAGGTAGGTTATTGGGTCGATATGGATGATCCGTACATCACCTATAAACCGAAATACATGGAGTCGGTCTGGTGGTTGTTGAAGCAGATATACGACAAGGGATTGATTTATAAGGGATATACCATTCAACCCTATTCGCCCAAAGCGGGTACAGGTCTCAGCTCACACGAGCTCAATCAGCCCGGCACGTATCAAGATGTCACCGATACGACGGCCGTAGCACAGTTCAAGGCCATCGAATCTTCACTTCCTGATTTTCTAAAGGATGAAGGCGACATCTATTTCTTAGCCTGGACTACCACCCCTTGGACACTGCCCTCGAATACGGCTTTGACCGTCGGTCCAAAAATCGATTATGTTTTGGTGGAGACCTATAACCAGTATACGTTCAAACCTATGAACGTAATTCTGGCCAAAAGCTTAGTGAACGCACAATTTTCGGGAAAATATCGCATGGTCGATGCGAAACCTGAACTATTGGAGTACACTTCTGGGGATAAAAAGATTCCGTATTATGTTGTTAAGGAGTTTAAGGGAAAGGATTTGGTCGGCATCAAATACGAGCAGCTCCTGGAATATGCTTTACCCTACCAAAATCCTGAAAATGCTTTCCGCGTCATCGCCGGTGATTTTGTGACTACCGAAGACGGTACGGGCATCGTACATACCGCGCCGACCTTTGGTGCAGATGATGCCTTAGTGGCCAAACAGGCCGTACCCGAAGTGCCGCCGTTGTTGGTTTTGGACGAGAACGACAATCCCGTTCCCCTGGTCGATCTTCAAGGCAAATTCCGGCCCGAAATGCAGGAACTGGGCGGGAAATATGTCAAGAACGAATATTACGATTTAGGAAAAGAACCTGAAAAATCGGTCGATGTTGAAATCGCTATCAAGCTAAAAGAAGAGAACAAGGCCTTTAAGGTCGAAAAATACGTACACAGCTACCCCAATTGCTGGCGTACCGATAAACCGATCCTCTATTATCCTTTGGATTCGTGGTTCATCAAAATCACCGATGTCAAAGACCGTATGGTCGAACTGAACAACACTATCAACTGGAAGCCCAAATCTACGGGGACAGGCCGTTTCGGCAACTGGCTGGCCAATGCCAACGATTGGAACCTCTCCCGATCCCGCTATTGGGGCATCCCATTACCGATATGGCGCACGGAAGACGGGCAGGAAGAGATAATTATCGGTTCTGTGGCCGAACTGAAATCCGAGATGGCCAAAGCGGTCGAAGCCGGAGTACTTGAAAAGGATATTTTCGAGGATTTTGTGGTGGGAGACCTATCCGAAGAAAACTATGATACCATCGACCTGCACAAGAACATCGTCGATGAGATTACCTTGGTTTCCTCTTCTGGAAAAGCTATGAAGCGCGAAGCCGACTTGATTGACGTATGGTTTGACAGTGGGTCGATGCCGTATGCTCAGTGGCATTATCCTTTCGAAAACAAAGAGTTAATTGATCAGGGCCAGACCTTCCCCGCCGATTTTATCGCCGAAGGTGTAGATCAGACCCGGGGTTGGTTTTACACCTTGCATGCCATCGCAACCATGGTCTTTGATTCCGTGGCGTATAAAAATGTGGTTTCGAACGGTCTTGTTCTCGACAAAGAAGGTAAAAAAATGTCCAAACGCTTGGGCAACGCCGCGGATCCTTTTGAGACGATGAACGAGCACGGCGCTGATGCTACGCGTTGGTACATGATTTCGAACGCGAACCCTTGGGACAACCTCAAGTTCGATATCGAGGGTATTGCTGAGGTGAAGCGTAAGTTCTTCGGTACCCTATACAACACGTATTCCTTCTTTGCGTTGTATGCGAATATCGATGCTTTCGATTATTCTGAGGATGAGATTCCATTGAACGAAAGACCCGAAATTGACCGGTGGGTATTGTCCGAGTTACATTCCTTGATAAAGGTCGTCGACGATGCTTATGCCGATTACGAGCCGACAAAGGCAACGCGAGCGATATCCGATTATGTGCAGGAAAATCTGAGTAACTGGTACGTGCGCCTTTGCCGAAGACGTTTTTGGAAAGGGGATTATCAAAAGGATAAAATATCGGCCTACCAGACGTTATACACCTGTTTGGAAACAGTGGCCAAGCTTTCGGCACCTGTGGCTCCCTTTTTTATGGACCAATTGTACAAAGATTTGACAGCCACTACGAAAAAGGATGCTTTTGAAAGCGTTCACTTGGCGGATTTTCCTAAATATAATGCATCCATAGTAAACAAGGAACTGGAAAGCAAGATGGAAATGGCGCAGACGATATCGTCTTTGGTGTTGTCCATCCGCCAAAAGGAAAAGATCAAGGTACGCCAGCCGCTACAGAAAATAATGATTCCCGCGTTGAGCGAAAAGCAAAAGCAGGAAATCGAAGCGGTGGCCGATTTGATAAAATCAGAGGTGAATGTTAAGGAAATCCAGCTATTGGATGATGCCTCCGGAATTCTGGTCAAACAGATTAAGCCGAATTTCAAGCTCTTGGGCCCGAAGTTCGGTAAGGATATGAAAAAAATAGCCCAGGCGGTCAGTAAGTTAGGACAAGAAGATATCCAAAGAATAGAGCGAGAGGGAAAAATTTCCCTCGATATTGAAAATAAAATCCTTACATTAGAGTTACAAGATGTAGAGATAGCTTCGCAAGATATCGAAGGATGGTTGGTGGCCAATCAAGGCTCACTTACCGTGGCACTTGATGTTTCCATCGATGATGAACTCAGAAAAGAAGGTATCGCGCGGGAATTGGTAAACCGGATACAGAATATCAGGAAGGATTCCGGGTACGAAGTAACCGACAAAATAGATGTAAAAATTCTTAAAGACGGGTTTGTCGAAAAGGCGGTCGAAAGCAATATAGAATATATCAAGACCGAGACCTTGACCGCAGAGCTAGGTTTTGAGGAAAAATTGGAAAAGGGCACTGAAGTGGCCTTTGATGAAGTGAACACGAAATTATTTATTGTAAAACACTAGGTTATGGCACAAGATGTAAAAGTTAGATATTCAGATAGCGATTTAGGCGAATTCAGGGAGCTGATCGAAGACAAAATAGCAAAGGCAAAGAGCCATTTAGAGCTGCTAAAAAGTTCGTACATGAACGATGGCAATAATGGTACAGATGATACCTCGCCCACGTTCAAGGCTTTCGAAGAAGGATCTGAGACCATGAGCAAAGAGGCGAACACGCAATTGGCCATCCGGCAAGAAAAATTTATCCGTGATCTGAGGAACGCGTTATTGCGCATCGAAAACAAGACCTATGGTATATGTCGCGTAACCGGTAAGCTGATTGCCAAAGAACGGCTCAAATTGGTGCCGCACGCAACCTTAAGCATCGAGGCAAAGAATATGCAGAAGTAAAGGTTGACAGGATTTGGACCTGCATGGCGTTGTAGCCGAGGGTCAAATGTACCGCTGACCTTGTAAGGTATCAGCGAGGCGTTGTACCTAGAACAGCCCGAAGTGCGAAGTGCACGGGATATACTTGTAGCTTTGAGCGGAGCTTGCTTTATAAGTGCTTACTCAACCTTCGTGTTCAGACCTATTAAAAACCCAACTTACGGTCTGGTACTTGCATCGCTGGCAGATATATAAATTGCTGGTCAGTCTCCAATCGGTAACTCTCGTAGGTTTTAATTCCCGGAAATGAAACGGATCTGTCTCCTTTTTTTCTTTATTGCAAACCTCCTCACCGCCCAAAAAATTGTCAAGAAATCCATTATCAATCCTAGAATTGAGGCTATAACCCTCGACGCCACTAATAGTTTCGAATTGTCTATCGAAACTACACGGGGCAATGAGATGCTGCTAGAAGCCAACATCGACGGCGAGTATAGTAAAGATTTACTCGTAAACGTTAGAGAATCAGGTAACACTCTTTTGGTAAGTGCAGGATTTCAACCTAATTTTAAGAATCCGAACGATAAGCTCAGCGCCCATAAAGTGATTTCCATAGCATTGAAGGTACTATTGCCCGAACAGAAAAAGGTGACAGTTTTCGGAACCGGATGTAATGTAACCGCCAAGGGCAAGTATGAAAATCTGAAGATAACCCTGAGTAATGGTAGATGTCTCCTGGAGAATTTTCACGGGAATGCGGAGATTGCCACCCAAAGCGGGAATATTGCAGTAGCGGCAGCAAGTGCAGAGATCAATGCGAATACCAAATATGGTAAAATGGAGCCAAATCAGATTCCATTTGGAGCTACTATTTATAATCTCAGTTCGGTAACCGGAGACATCATTCTTAATAAAATCGATTAATATCCTTATTTTTGCCCACAATTTTTAACCGAAACTATGAGTTTAAAAAAGTCGGTATTTATCATTGTTGTGCTATTGCTGATAGACCAAGTGAGCAAATACTATATAAAGACCCATTTCGTGTTGGGTGAGTCTGTCGATGTTTTCAGTTGGTTCAAAATATTGTTCATCGAAAACTCCGGTGCCGCTTGGGGCGCAAAACTCAGCGATTTTTTGCCAGTGTCTGAATCGACGGGTAAACTGATATTGACGGTTTTCCGGTTATTTGCCGTAGCGGGTATTGGCTATTGGCTGTATGACACTATTCAAAAAAAGTCTTCGAACACTTTGATAATAGCCGTCTCCCTCATTTTTGCCGGAGCCTTGGGCAATATTATCGATTCCGTCTTTTACGGAATGATTTTTAACGACAGCTATCAACAGGTAGCTACAGTATTTTCCGATGAACCTTACGGCGAAATTTTCCATGGTAAAGTTGTAGATATGCTTTATTTTCCATTGATTGATACTACATGGCCTGAATGGGTGCCTTACTTCGGGGGGTCGGACTTCCGGTTTTTTGAACCCGTTTTCAACATTGCCGATATGGCTATCAGTACCGGAGTGGGTATTTTAATCGTCTTCAACAAAAGGGCGTTTGCGAAAAAGGAAGAATCGGAAACGGATACTTGGGCGGATTATGTGGCGAGGTCGGAATCTGAAAAAGAATAAATATTTTTCGGAGTGATGCAATAGTCAAGCGGAACGTCGTTTTCGTTAATATCTTCGATTATTTTCTCCGCCTCAAATAACGATAGCCCTATTTTCTTTACTTCTTTCCGACACTCTCCTAGAAAAGTATCGTAGAAACCTTTACCATACCCCACACGATTTCCTTTGATATCAAATGCTAAAAGGGGAAGGAATACGACATCAATTTTGTCAGGTGCTATCTCAATACCATCCACCGGTTCGGGAATACTCCATCGGTTAGATCGGAATTTTGTAGCGTCGGTAAGTAAATAATGTTTTAACGAATCGTTGCCAATAACTTTTGGAAGTACAACGTTTTTGTCCATGCCTTGAAGGATGGTAAGTATAAAGTGAGTATCGATTTCTTTTTTGTGGGGGATGGGCAGGAAAATGTGATAATATTCAAAATCCCATATAGGAATTTCGAGCAAGGCATTAGCAATGGCCGAGCTCAAATCCATAAGGGAAGGTACCGAAACCGCTTTCCTGCGATTTTTATAGTCCGACCGTAAATCTTTTTTTAACATGATTTTGATCAAACACGAATCGGGGGAACTACGGCAGGACTTACTCTTTCGCGTTTACGTAGTAGTACACCTTGAAGGAAATCATCAAAAGTAGGTACAAAACTAAGGTTATGATATATTTGTCCATGTGGTAATTGATTTTGATAGGCTAAAACTAGACAAAATAATTGTTAATAACACCATCAAAGGCAACTTTATATCGATGAAATACACTTTTTAGCTAAAATTTAACTTTTTAATGTTAAAATGCTTGGAATTTTGGAATGCTTATAAAGCGATAAAGCTAACAAAAATAATTATCAAGTAAAGACTTACAGGGGGTTCTTATATAAATTTATGATACCCTTAATTATCTTATTAGAGAGGAGTAATCTAAATTTGTAGAACAACAAGAGTTAATTTCTTGAAAATCTGCGACCCGAATGTCCCAAGTATCCATAGAAATCCAGTTGAGTACCTTACCTAATAGTCCGGGGGTGTATCAATTCTATGATGCGGACGAAAAGATATTGTATGTAGGCAAGGCAAAGAACCTCAAAAAACGAGTCACTTCTTATTTTGCCAAGACCCATGCATACGGTAAAACTCGGGTAATGGTAAAAAAAATTCGGCGTATCAAGCATATTAATGTGCCCACCGAGTCGGATGCGTTGTTGCTGGAAAACAATCTTATTAAAAAATACCGACCACGGTATAACGTGCTGCTTAAAGATGATAAGTCGTATCCATGGATCTGCATCAAGAATGAGCGCTTCCCAAGAATCTTCCCCACGCGCAAGCTGATCAAGGACGGATCGGAATACTATGGTCCCTACACCAGTATGAAAACCGTACGAACGCTGTTAGATCTAGTAAAAAGTGTCTATCCCTTAAGGACCTGTAACTATGATCTTTCCCAAGAAAAAATTGACGCTGGCAAGTACAAGGTATGTCTTGAATATCACTTGGGCAATTGCAAAGGCCCCTGTGAAGGCATGCAAAATGCGGAGGACTATCATGAACAAATCAATGATATTCGGGAAATCATCAAAGGAAATTTTAAGTCTTCGCTGCGCTATTTCAAACATCGAATGAAAGCCTTGGCGACAGATATGCATTTCGAAGAGGCGCAGCTCATGAAGGAGAAAATCGAGGTTTTGGAAAACTATCAGGTGAAATCGACCATAGTCAATCCTAAAATTAACAATGTAGATGTCTTCTCCATCATTTCGGACGAATCTCACGCCTACGTCAATTTTTTACAGTTGTCCCACGGATCGATCATCCGCTCACATACCTTGGAAATTAAGAAAAAGCTTGATGAGAGCGATAGTGATCTTTTGCAATTGGCCATTGTAGAGATACGGCAACGCTTCGACTCAAGATCAAGCGAACTATATCTACCTTTTGTGGTTACTGTCGAGCCGCATTTGAAAGTGACTGTACCGAAACTCGGCGACAAAAAAAAGATTGTAGATCTCTCGGAGCGCAACGCCAAATTCTTTAGGCAAGAACGTTTCAAGCAGATCAAGATCATCGACCCCGACAGGCATACCAACCGGACCATGGCCCAGATGCAAAAAGATTTGCGCCTTTCGGCCGAACCAAGACATATCGAATGCTTCGACAACAGTAATATTCAAGGTAGCAATCCCGTTGCGGCCTGTGTAGTGTTCAGAAACGGAAAGCCCTCGAAAAAGGAATATCGGCATTACAATATCAAGACGGTTGAAGGCCCAGACGATTTTGCTTCCATGGAAGAGGTCGTCTATCGAAGGTACAAGCGTTTACTGGCGGAAGAGGAATCCCTACCGCAATTAATCGTGATCGATGGGGGAAAAGGGCAGTTGTCATCCGCCTTAAAAAGTTTGGATATTTTAGGCCTTCGCGGAAAAATCGCTATCATAGGTATCGCAAAACGTTTGGAGGAGATCTATTTTCCGGATGACCCCATCCCCCTATATTTGGACAAGAAGTCGGAATCCCTAAAAATTATCCAGCAACTGCGTAACGAGGCGCACCGGTTCGGAATTACTTTACACAGGAACAAACGCAGCAAGGCGGCCATTAATTCCGAATTGGAAGGTATCGATGGAATTGGTGAAAAAACGGCCCAAGAATTGCTGAAAACTTTTAAATCCGTCAAGCGTATCAGAGAAGCATCCATAGAAAAGCTGGCGGAAACCGTGGGTGCATCAAAAGCCAAGAAAATATATGAGACGTTTCATTGAGGTAGCGCCGGGCTTGAATTTATGATTTTATTATCTCTTTTTTCACCGTAACGAACCTCAAAAGACCAATAAGTCTGCCTAAATTTGGTGTCTTGAAAAAGCTTCTATTTTTTAGTATACTACTGGGTTTGGGCTATTTTGTATCCGCACAAGACGCCGATGACAAAGACCTGAAAATCGGCTTGGTGTTAAGCGGTGGCGGAGCAAAGGGCTTGGCTCATATCGGTGCGCTTAAGGTTATAGAAGAGGCGGGAATCAAAATCGACTATATCGGGGGTACGAGCATGGGAGCTATCGTAGGTGCCCTTTATGCTGCAGGCTATACCGCCACTGAACTCGATTCGATCTTTCGCACTACCGATTTTACCAACCTGATCGAGGATAATCTTCCACGAAGCGCCAAAACTTTTTATGAAAAAGAAGATTCGGAAAGGTATGCGGTTACCTTGCCCTTCAATAAATTCAAGTTGTCAGTGCCCCCGGCCTTTTCGGGGGGTCAGAACGTGTACAACGAACTGGTAAAACTACTCTATCCCGTTAAGAACATCAAGGAATTCGATAAGTTGCCGATTCCCTTTCTCTGTGTGGCCACCGATGTAGAGACCGGCGAAGAGGTAGTTCTAAAAGAGGGCTATTTGCCCCAAGTCGTAATAGCAAGTGGTGCCTTGCCTTCGCTTTTCGAACCCGTCAAAATCGGAGACCGCTTGTTGATCGATGGGGGTGTAGTCAACAATTATCCGATACAGAAAGTGAAAGAAATGGGAGCTGACATAATTATCGGAGTCGATGTTCAAGCCGGACTTAGAAGTAGGGATCGATTGTTATCGGCCACAGAAATCCTGTTGCAAGTCAATAATTACCGGACTGCACTCGATATGGCAGAAAAATCGAAACAGACCGATATCTACATCAAGCCCGAGGTCTCCGATTTTTCAGTCATTGATTTTAGTCTCTATAATCGTATCATTGAAAGTGGCGCTGTGGCCGCTAAAAAAAGCTACGGCGATCTTCGTAGACTTGCCATAAAACAAGACGATAGCGAAAGAAAGATTGCCAAAATCGAACCTCAGGAGAGCTTGGTCATCGACCGGTTGACCGTGACGGGTACGGCTGATTATCCTAAGGGCTACGTAAAAGGCAAATTACGCTTGGGCAAGGACAAGGAAACCACATTTTCGAGGCTGGAGCAGGGTGTGGGTAACCTTGCTGCTACTAGAAACTTTCAGACCATCCGCTATCGACTGCAAGACGACGGAGCCGGGGAAGAGTTGGTTTTGGATCTCTCGGAAAACCCCGTCAAGACCTTTGTGCGTTTTGGGGCCCATTATGATGATCTATATAAAACAGCCGCAATTGTCAACCTTACCAGAAAACAATTACTTACCCGCGACGACGTGGCTTCCTTTGATCTTATCATCGGCGATAATGTGCGGTACAATTTTCAGTATTATGTGGATAAAGGCTCGTACTGGAGCTTCGGCCTGAACTCAAGGTTCAACGATTCTCAAAAGGATATCGATTTTGATTTGATCCGCGGTAATTTTGAAGTGCCCCCGGGTATCAATATCAATAATATAAACTTGGATGTTTCCGACCTCACCAATAGTATCTACGTCGAGACGGTTATACGTGAAGAATTCGCTTTCCGAACAGGTGTCGAGCATAAACTATTAAAATACAGTACAAGAACCTTGGCTCAACAAGGCGAAGACGAGGTGCAACTGGGCCGCCAAACCCCTGATGGCAAAACATTTTTCGAAAATAGTAGCTATTACAGCGCCTTTGGTAAATTGACCCTTGATACCTACGATAATGCCTATTTCCCGTCAAAAGGACTCTATTTTGCTGGAGACTTTCACTTATACTTGTTTTCTTCCGATTTCAACGATAATTTTAAAGAGTTCTCTATTGCCAAGGCGCGTATTGGCGGGGCAATTCCGTTATTTGACAAATTCTCGCTCAACCTGGAAACGGAAGGCGGTTTTAAACTGGGAACCTCCGATGTGACCTCCTTTGATTTTGTACTTGGCGGATATGGCACTGATCTTATCAACAATTTCGTTCCATTTTTTGGGTATGATTTTATAAGCTTACCAGGCAACAGTTTTGTGAAGGCTTACGGAAGGCTCGATTTCGAATTCGTACCCAAGAACCACATTATGTTCACGGCCAATTTCGCCAACGTCGACGATGATATTTTCAGAACTGGTGATTGGTTTACCCTTCCCGATTATTCCGGCTATGGCATAGGTTACGGATGGGAATCTTTTTTGGGCCCTATACAGGTACACTATGCCTGGTCTCCTGAAGGCAAAAACAACAATTTCTTTTTCAGTGTGGGGTATTGGTTTTAGCGGGATGGGTTTTTACTACGGTTCACAAGGTTTCGACTAGCGGTGTGCTATTTTCCTGAGCTTTTTTAACTATAAGGAACAATTTTGTAGGCCTAAAATCGATGCATCAGGAATTAAAAACTTTCTTTTTACTTTTACCCGATGACCGAGGAAAATATAGTATTGGCATTGATTTTTTTGGCATTGCCCAAGCACTTTTTCTCTGTTTTTATCTTATTGGTCTTAAAAAGTGAAACAAAACCGCGAACATTTTTTTAGCCCTGATGCTTTTGGGATTAACTATCCGAATCGGTAAATCCATACTCAATGTTTATCTGGATCTCACCCCATGGCAACGCAATCTGGGCATTTCGGGTATTTTAATTGTAGGGCCATTTTTATGGTTTTACGGAAGAATGCTTTTGGAAAAAGAGAAAAAGGGCAACATCAAAAAGCATATCCATCTCGTCCCTTTCGCCCTTTTCGCTATTTTTTCTGTAATTATCCCTAATAATGCTTCCCCGCTTGCTTTTATCATTTACGTTTTGGTGTTTGCGCATATGGGAGTCTACATTGCGTTGTCTTTTATGCTACTCTTTCAGAATAAAAATAAGGTTCATGCTGAACTTTTCAAATGGTATCGAAATCTGGTTATCGGTGTTGCCCTCATAGGTTTGTTCTATATCTTCAACGTATTCGGACTAATTCCACTATACATTGGCGGAGCTATTTTCTTTTCTTTTTTGATTTACACTTTTTCCTTTTTATTATTACAGCGACATGATTTTATCCTGGAAAAATATAGCAGATCCGGTCTGGATATCTCTAGCTCAAAAGAGTTGCTCGAATCCCTTAAAACCGTATTCGATTCTGAAGAGCTTTTTCTGGACAATTCGATTACATTATCGTCCATAGCCGCTAAATTGGGCTTTTCTTCTAGGGATATATCGCGTGCTATCAATGAAAATGAAGGCAAGAATTTTTTCGAATTTGTCAATGGCTACCGCATTCAAAAGGCAAAATCGCTTTTAATCGATACGACATATTTAAATGAAAAAATTACTACCGTCGCTTACGATTGTGGCTTTGGCAATGTGACCTCCTTCAACTTGGCCTTTAAGGTCGAAACAGGTCTTACACCTTCTCGATATCGGAACGAATTTAAGTTGGGGCAATGAACTCGTTTAAGCGAATTCAATGACTTTTTCGTTTTAAGAATCATGATATGTAAAGGATTTTGATGTTTTTCTTTGGATTTTGTAGCTCTTTAAAATCCCTGATAAATGGAAAAGTTCGTTTTTTTAATACTGTTGCTTGTAGTCGGATGCACGGAGTCCGTTAACCGAACCAATAGCTCGGCACCCCTCACCCTCATTCCAGAAAAAGAAATTATAATCGACGGCTTGGCCAGCCCATGGAGCATGGTCTTTCTATCGGAAGATGAGGTACTTCTTTCCGAAAAGGATGGTGATTTACTTCGTATCAATCTCAAGACCAAGAAAAAGCAGAGTATAACGGGATTTCCAAACGATCGTTTCGATAGTCTTCTATATCGAAAAGCCGATTACCGATCTGGTATTTTTGCGAGTCGGGTTGAGGATGGTATTCACGTTAGGTTCAACGCAGGAATTTTGGAGATTGTACTAGATCCTGATTTCAAAAAAAATCGAAACAACTATGTTTCTTATGTCAGCAAGGGGGAGGGCGGCTCGACTACCAAGGTGATACGAGCCGAACTCCGTAAAGATTCTTTAACGAAAATAAAACCCTTGTTATTGGCATTGCCCTATTCACAAGGCCTGTTCCATTATGGTGGCGGAATGACCTTTGGCCCCGATGGTAAATTGTACGTTACCATTGGCGAACGTCTTTTTAATGAAGACAACCAACCGGAAATACCCATCGCGCAGGATGCGACTTATAGGAGAGGGAAAATCTATCGCATTAATTCAGATGGCAGTATTCCCGAAGATAATCCTGACTTTGGACCTGATGCGATTCCCGGATTATATGTCCTAGGAATTCGTGCAGCATAAGGAATTACCGTCGAACCCCAAACCGGAAAGTTATGGTTCAGTGAGCACGGCACCCAGCAGGGCGATGAGATTAATGTGCTCAAAGCAGGTGCCAATTATGGTTGGCCTGTAATTACCACGGGAAAGTATCGTGGTGAATTATTCGCGCCCGAAAAGGTGGAAGGTGCCATTTATACCGAACCCAATTGGTATTGGCTACAGACTGTGGCTCCAACAGGATTGACCTTTTACACCGGCGAAGAATTCCCCTCATGGAAAAACAATCTCATTGTTCCCGGTTTATCAAGAGGTAGTCTTTGGCGTATTCGTCTTGAAGGCGAAACGATAAAGAGCATGGAAGAACTGTTTATCGATAATCATCAACGATCACGGAAGGCGATAATGAGTCCCGAAGGAAAGCTGTATATCTTGACTGAGGATTTGGAAAATCCTAAAAACGGACAGATAATCCGAATAAAACCGCAGTAGACTAGAAGGCACTTGGAAAGTTATTAGCAAGGCAGCCACCCTTATGCCCGAAGAATAAGAGTTGAACCAATCAGATTACTGCGCTATATTTGGTCTATCATTAAGAGTAAAACAAAGACATATTTAAGGGTAGTGGCATCAATTTTGGTTTATTTCCCTACATTTAGGCTTCAACCAACCCTATTATGAAAATCAAATCCCTTTTTTCCGCTAAATGTATTGTCTGTTTCATCGTTCTGGCCTTAGGTGCCAGTGTTATGCTTCAGGCCCAGACCCAAGAATTTCTGTACGGCGATCTGTTGCCAGATGCTCCCGAACTTTCGGAAAGGGGGTCCTATACTATTGGTGTTCGAACCATTAATTTGGTCAATCCGGATCAAGTAGACATTTTGAATTCCAAAGCAGGGAAAGATGTAATGTACGATCGTCCCTTGACCGTTGAGGTCTGGTACCCTGCGGATGTATCTTCGGGAACCGAAGCCTCCGTAACCTATAAAGAGTTTATGGGAACCCGTGGTGATTCTTTACGCCCATTGATTCCCTTTACGTTCAAGGGAAGGGCCGTTCGCAAGGCCGCCCCGCAGGCTTCCGAAGAAGCTTTTCCTTTGATTGTCGTATCCCATGGATACGTGGGTTCTAGATATCTAATGACTTATCTAACCGAAAATCTGGCCTCAAAGGGATACATTGTTGTCGCCATAGATCACACCGATTCGACCTTTAAGGATGCCAACGCCTTTCAAAGTACATTACTCAATCGAGCCAAGGATATTCGTTTTGTACTTAATGAAATGGAACGGTTAGGAAAATCGGATAGCAAGGATGCTTTATCGGGAAAGATCAATGCTGATAACACTGCAATCGTTGGCTATTCCATGGGCGGATATGGCGTGTTGAACGTCGCCGGTGCCGGATATAGTGATGGGATGGTGCAATTTTTTACAGGGATGACCGAGGGAAGCACCGCGATCCAAGCTTTAGCGGCAAGTAACGCTGATTATCAGGCGCAATCCGATCCTAGGATAAAGGCTGTGGTCGCTTTCGCCCCATGGGGAATGGAACGTGGCGTTTGGGATGCAGAAGGTTTAAAGGGATTAAAAACGCCCACTTTTTTTGTCGCTGGCAGCCAAGACGATATCTCAGGGTACGAAAAGGGAATCAAAGCCATTTATGAGGGTGCGGTCAACGCCGACCGCTATCTTTTGACGTATAAGGATGCCAGGCATAACGTAGCTCCGAATCCACCACCGGCGGAAGCTTTAGCCCCCGGCTTACCTATTGACGAGTACTACCGCTACGCCGATTCCACCTGGGACCAGCGCAAAATCAACAATATCAACCAACATTTTGTGACCGCTTTTATCGATTCACATCTCAAAGGGAGGGACACATCCAAATATCTTGATATTCCCGAAGATTCAAATGCCCAAGATTGGCCAGGTTTTAAGCCAAGGTCTTCTACTGGGATGGAGTTGCTGCATGCAGATCCGCTGGAATGATGTCCCAGCTTATAAAAAGAGGATGACGAAAGTTCAGAAAAAATACCTCCTCGATTTGATACAATCTGATGAAGAAATCGGAAATAAAATTCAACGACAGCTACCAACACATACGGCCTACTGATCAGTTTCTGCCAACGTCCGCTTCACTTCTCTTCGCAAATAATATCCCGTAACAATAGTAGCCAAAACATCGGCAATCGGAAACGATATCCAAACCCCAAGTTCACCAAAATAATGGGGAAGAATCAGGATTAAGGGAATAAAAAAGAAACCCTGCCGGGTCAAGGTCAACAAAAGTGCGGGTACGGCTTTCCCGATGGCCTGAAAATAGGCCGCCCCGATAAGCTGTAGCGCAATTATCGGGGTAGCGGCGAACACCAGTCGCATCGCGGATGGCGTATGCTCCAATACGAATGCATTGGTGGCCAGGTCTTCGGCCGACATCTCGGGGCCGCTTCCCAAAAACAATCCTGCGATTTCGGCTGGGAAGATGAACAGGCCGACGAAAACGATACTGGCCAAGATAGCAGCGTATTTGATGGCGGTGTTGATAGACTCGCGTACCCTTTGATATTTTTCAGCTCCGTAGTTGAAACCGGCAATAGGCAAAAACCCTTGTGTGACTCCGAATACCGGAAATAAAGCGAACATCAGCATCCGCCCGATAATGGCATAGACCGCGACCATAGCTTCACCGCCCAATCCGTAAAGAATATTGTTCATCAAAAGATAAATGATGCTTACGACGGCCTGTCGGGAGAGGGTCACAAAGCCCAAAGATCCGATTTCCTTTAGAATCTTTGGGTCCAGGCCAAAGTGGGAAAAATTGATTTTCAATTCGGAGTTTTTCGATAGGAAGAAATACAGAATATAGGCAAGGCAAAGCACGTAACCTATTGTCGTCGCCCAAGCCGCACCGGCCATTCCCCAATCGAAAATGTAGATAAAAATATAGTCCATCAACAAATTGCCTACCGAGGGAATGATCATGGCTATCATGGCAAACTTGGGTTTCCCTTCGGCCCTTATGACCGTGTTGCCCATCATACAAAGGCCTAGAAAGGGCACTCCGTATAGTACGATGGTATAGTACACCTTGGCAGGTTCGAAAATAGATCCTTTACCCCCAAAAGCGGGAATCAAGGAGTCGACATAGAACAGCCCCAAGGCGACCATTACTACGGTGACCAATATGGTCAGGGTAATCTGGTTGCCAAAGGTTTTCAGGGCTTTTTCCCTATGGTTTGCTCCGAGTGCCCGTGAAATAATACTGGAACCACCGATGCCGATGGCCATACCCAAGGCACCGATAAAAAAGGATACTGGCAGCACTACGTTGATGGCCGCAATAGCGATAGGCCCTATCCAATTGCCCACGAAAATGGAATCGACTAAAATGTTGAGCGACATCACCAAAATTCCGATCGATGCCGGTACGGATTGGCGGATCAACAATTTGCCGATAGGCTCTGAGCCGAGTTGTTCTGCGGATATTTTTGCCATTTTTTCGCTATTCGCTATTCGCTATTCGCTATTCGCTATTCGCTATTCGCTATTCGCTGTACGCCTTTCACGTAAAACGATAGGCGTACAGCGAAAGGCAATTATGAAGGCAGCGCCCCAGTTTCCTCCCACGTGTTCACCCAATCTGCCATTACCTGAACCCAGGCATCGTTATCGTTGAGACATGGAATATGTTTGTAGTTTTCGCCCCCTGCTTCTATAAACTGGTCTTTACCCTCCATGGCTATCTCCTCTAGAGTTTCCAGACAATCGGAAACGAAGGCGGGTGTAATCACGGCTAATCGCTTTACACCCTCCTTCGCCAACCGCTCGAATTCATAGTCGGTATAAGGTTTAAGCCAAGGATCACCGGCCAATCTGGACTGAAACGACGAGCTGACCTTAGTTGCATCTAAGCTTAATTCCGCTTTTACCAATTCGGTCGTTGCATAGACCTGATGGCGGTAGCAGGAGTTATGTGCCACGGAGTTGATACTGCAACAGCTGTTGTCGATTTTACAATGATAACTGGTAGGGTCCGATTTTCGGATGTGCCGTTCGGGAATACCATGATAGGAAAACAGGATGTGGTCGTATTCGAAATCCTTCAATCCCTCGGTGATGCTTTCACAAAGCGCTTTGATATATTCCGCATTATGATAAAAGGCAGGTAGCGTAGTCAGGCGCAAGTTTGGAAAAAACTCCTTCTGTACTTCCATGGTCTTCACTACAACGGTTTCATAGGATGACATGGCATAATGTGGATACAGCGGCACCAATAACACCTCGTCGACGCCGTTGTTCTTTAATTCCTGCAATGCATTTTTAATGGTCATCTTACCGTAACGCATGCCAAGGGCCACAGGCATATCAGTGTGATTTTTGAGTTTCTCGGTAAAACGTTCCGAAATGACAACCAAGGGTGAACCTTCGTCCCACCAAATCTTGGCATAGGCCTCGGCCGATTTCTTGGGCCGGGTTTGCAGAATGATACCGCGTACGATGATATTTCGAAGTATCTTATTTACATCGATAACCCGTTCGTCCATCAAAAATTCGTCGAGGTAGGGTTTGACATCCTTAGCAGTGGGACTTTCGGGAGAGCCGAGATTTACTAGTAATACGCCTTTCATACCTATTAATTTTTTATCAATCCCACACAATCACTGAGCTTAATTGAAGTGAAGACGGGAATCTAAAACAACTTCCATTTTTTTTCGTTTCCGTACCTCGGCTAGGCGTACATTTCGGCAAAAATCTCTTAGCACCCAAATCAACTCTCCAGCCGGGCAAGTTTAGGGAGTCATTTTTCCAGCTGCAAAAATAAGGCTTGAGAAGCATCCCGAATAGCTATCCGACAAATACTTTTTGATACTGTTATAGCAGGCGTCGATTATAACGGAATAAAAAATCAGTAAGTAGGAAAATACAGGACAGGTTTAAGCGTTATACACTAGAATCGTATCGTTTTAACGATTTACAGGGATAGGTCTTAGTACATACTTCCTTAAATTTGTACATCATCGTCACTTTGCCATGCACCTGCCGCGATTCGCCTTTTTTAGCGTATAGCGTAAGGCGCACCGCGTAAAGTAAAAAAAAAGAGTATGCGCCCTTTGCTCATCCTGCTATTTTGTCTTTTTGTCTTTTCGGGATATTCCCAAGAAAAGAACAGCTTACTTTGGGAAATTTCCGGCAACGGACTAGAGAAGACTTCTTATCTCTATGGCACCATGCACGTAAGCAAAAAGATAGCTTTTCGGTTGGATGATGTTTTCTACGAGGCCTTGGACCAAAGCGAAATGGTTGCTTTGGAATCGGATCCTGGACTATGGCTCGAAAATAGTGATGCGATGGGCGGCAACACCTTTGGCTATGGCGGCGGATATGTTGCCAAAGGGTTTTATGCCAGTAGGTTCAAGGTCGAAAATCCGAAGAAAGAGCTATTGGGGGCCTACCTCGCCTACGAAGACCGTATCGTAAATAATATTCTGTACCGCACCAACGAGTATTCCCAAAATTTTGAGGAAGAGACCTATCTAGATATGTTCATCTACCAGGCGGGCAAGAAGTTCGACAAACCTATAATCGCCTTAGAAGATATGGAAGAATCCTCGACACTGGTCGGGCGCGCAAGCATGAACGCCATGAAACAGAAACCGGACGAATGGCTACAGAAAAAGATGCAACAGTCCGATCCTATGTTTCTATTGCAGGATGCATATCGCGAACGTAACATCTCCTTGCTCGATTCCATCGACCGCGCCATGTATACTGACCATTACATGGAAAATATGCTGTACATCCGCAATGCCAATATGACGGAGCGGTTGGATTCAGTTATGCATAAAGGCAAGGTGTTTGCCGGAATTGGAGCCGCCCATCTCCCCGGGGAAAAAGGTGTCATCGACCTCTTGCGGAAAAAAGGATACACCGTGAAGCCTTTGGTTTCAAGATCAAGTGCCAAAGGCAAGGAGCTGAAGTTAAAGTTCGAGCAAAAGAAGCGCGAAAACGAGTATACATCCTATAGTCCCGAAGACGGATTTTTCACCATAGATCTACCGAACAAACTCTATCCGGTATCCGATTTGGGCAAAACCACCTATGTTTCCCCAGACTTGGCCAACGGTAGCTTTGTAGTCGTCAACCGCGTTCCGACCTATTCGTTCTTAAAGCAGGATGCGGTATATACTTTGAAGGATATCGATAATTTGTTATTTGAGAATATCCCGGGAAAAATTCTGGAGAAAACGGGTATCGAAAAGGATGGTTTTAAAGGTTTGGACATTAAAAACCAGTTGAAAAACGGTGACCGGCAACGGTATCAGATTTTCCAGACCCCGCTTGAGATACTCATTTTCAAAATGGGCGGTGAAGGCGATTACGTTACCCAGCATTCCGATTACATTTTCAACAGTTTGACATTTAAAAAGCGATCGGATGAAAAAGTGGGTCTTTCTTCCGATTTTGAGGATTTCGAGGTGGAGATGCCATCCCTAAATAGCTTTACCAATCAGAGCCGTAATGGCGTCCGTTGGATCGAAGGCTATGATGAAAAAAGGGAATCCTATTATTTTCTTCGGAAGTCGGTCTTAAACGATTTCAGCTTTATCGAGGTCGATACTTTCGAGCTGAAACAAATACAAAAGCGATTTTATCAAGATTTGGAATTAATTCCTCGTTATCGGGATACGGATGGCAAACGTTTGATTTCATCGGCCATTTTCGATACGGATTCTGGGAAGCGATTACATTTGATGACCACCTTCCGCGGCGGCGAATATTATCTTTTGGGAATCTTGACGGAATTTGGCAAGGAGGCTGAAGAATTTTTTGAATCCTTCCATCTAAAACCGACGAAATACGATGCCCCCTTTGAAATGGTGGTTGACACCGCTCTCTATTTCAGTACGAAAAGCACGGTCAAGCCCCCCAAATTCGTGGAGAGCAGCAACAGCTACTACAATGGCGCCCCAAAAGGGAAGGCCTATGACCCTTTTCATAAGAAAACCGTGTATCGCAACAAAAACGACGAAGCCATTACCGTAGAACTGAACAAGAGCCATGATTTTTTGATGTTCCATCATCTCGATTCTGCTTGGGCCCTGCGCAAAAAAATGTACGCGTACAAACAGTTCAACATTATGAACGAGCGCAAGCTGACCACACCCGAAGGCTATCAAGAAATGCAATTGACCCTGACGGATACTGCGAGTACTAGGGGCATTTTAATTAAGAATGTCATAAAGGACGGGCTTCTATATGAACTCAAGGCGGTCGTGGATACTATCGAACGACCGAGTCACTTTATCACAGAATTCTTTGAGAACTTTACACCCAAGGATACCGTTATCGGACGGAGTATTTTTGAGGATAAAGTCCCTAATTTCTTTGCCGCCCTTCACAAAAATGACAGCATTGTACTCGATGGCCATCGCTATCTGAAGTTCGACAAAACCCATGTCGATTCGTTGCAATACTTTATTTCCGAGCATGAGTTTAGTCCGGCCATGCGCCAGATACAGTCCTATCTCATCTTGCAATTAGGGCAGTTAAAAGATTTGGATGCCACGGCATTTTATAGGGATTTTTATGCGAAATCATACAACAATTCGACCGCGCAGGCAATGATATTGCAGTCCATCTCACAACAATCCGAAGAAGCTTCCACGGAACTATTGCTCGAACTGATGGCTACCGACCTGCCCTTGCTTTCCAACACTTTTCATATCAGCTACATTTTTGCCCCTTACCGAGAGCATCTACCCTTGGCGAAAAAAATGTTTCCCGAATTGCTGCAATATAGTACCATAAGCGAATACAAGGCCCCGATCTTCTCGCTGCTGGCCAAATTGGTGGCCGAGGGCGGACTAAAACCAAAAGTTTATAAAAAATACAAATCCCAAATACTGAACGATGCCAAGATACAGTTGAAACGGCAGTTGGGCAGGGACCTGACATCGAATACGCAGGATTTTTATAGTCCCAGGACCCCAACACAAGATAAGGGCGTTTTGGAAGATTATGTCACTCTGCTGTACCCGTTCAACGGTGAAAAAAGGGTGCAGCAATTTTTGGAGAAGGTGGCCCTGATTGAAGACCCCGATATCCGCACTACTTATGTTGCCCTATTGGCAAAAAACAACAGAGCAATTCCTCAAAAGAAGCTTACAGACCTGGCGGCCGATATCAATTCACGGCAACTTCTATTCGACAAACTCAAAAAGGCCGGAAAACCGGAACTGTTTCCGGAGACTTTTAAAACACAGAAGGATATGGCGGAAGCCCTGTTGTTTCCAAGCGGCAACTATGCGGCGGTCAGGGATTCCATTGCTTTTCTTGGCAAAAAGCCTTTGAAGCTTAAGGATAAGCAATTGACCGGCTATTATTTTAAAAAGCGCAACAACCAAGACTACGACAAGAATTTTAACATGCACCTTTTGGTCTTCGAGAATGATAAAGGCTTACAGACCAAACCTTTCTACGAAAATGGTGGCATGCGCATCGAAGATACCGACACCGACGAAGACGTCATCGGATTCGTGACCGAGGCATTTTTGCTCAAAGACCGGCAGCGTGCGGAAGTTTACCGGCCAAATGGTTATGGCGGGGGGTATGGTCATTATGGGTATTGATTATCGCTTTATCGTACCACTTTAGTGCGTCAACTAAAAAACAGGTATTTGTTCTTTCCAGCGAAACCTTTTCTTCCGTTTTCGATAAAAAACCCATCGAAAGCAAGCTTGTGCACATCAAAATCTATACTACCTCAAACTATCCAAGGGTACCTCAGAATCTCTTATTTTTATAGAGTCTACTAAAATACTATCCATTTCTTGACCAGCGTCTATGTCCCTATCTGTTTTTATTGGATATAGATCACTATCCGATAACTGCTCTGACGCCTTCCACGTCTCCCCTAATTGGTTTAAAATAGCGGTCGTCCATTGCGATGGATGTTTGGCATCGATCCAGACGACATCGCGGTATTCGGCATCTACAAGGGCAAGATCTGGGGTGGAAGCGCCGTCGAATTGTTTGCTACTATCGCGCATGGCCGCGATCGTGCCCAAAACGAACATCCGTTTTCGGCCGGCGATGTGTTTGATGAAAGGACGAAACTCTACTGGCTTGTTCACAGACCAATCATACTCTTTTCGTGACTCCACCACCTTTAAGGGCATGGCAGAAACCCCGGCCAAACCTTCCTTTTTTGCGGAATGGTCATAATAGTATAATTGATCCGTACCATCTGCGGGAATCATGACACTGTACGCCAAGTTGGTGCGTTCGTCGCCGATGGGCTCTAGCCCGAACCAATGGTAAAGTCCGCTTTTGGCATTGCCCTTCATCCCGTCAAAATCAAAATCGGTAACGTATGGTTGTTGGTTTTGGTCATCCGGCAAGTCGGGAATCTTGACCGCCGTTTTCATGTTCCAGGGTAGGGGATCTGTAAAGCCTCCCAAAAATTGTAGGGACTGTGCCTCTACCCTTGATACTTTCTCCGACAGGGTGTTCTGTCCCGTTAAAAAGGGATAGTCCTTGATTTTCGAGGGCGGAATATAGGTGCCCTTGCCGATCGTTATCCTTTCCAAATAATCGGAAAAACCATGCGCCCCCGCTTCGACCACCATGACTCCGCCATAGGTCGGATATGGAAAAAAGAAACCCTTCCATTTGATCAAACTGACCACCTGCACCCATTTTCCATCGTCGTTTTTCATATAGAATACATCGCTGGGCTCCATGGTAAACAGCTGGAAAAGATTGAAGCGTTGCACTACGGCATTATAGGTATTTCTACTAAAAGCCAAAGATTCCCCGATGGAAAAGGTCACCGGAATACGGTTTTCGTTCGAGAATCTGGGAAAGGGAGTCGTACTTTCTACGCTAAAAACTTCTTCGGTATTGTCGTTGATCCTTTGCCAAGTATATTCCTTGGCAGGCTGCACGGCCATCGTCCATTGGTTCGAGCTGTCTACCCGTACCAAGTGGGGCAGGGATACTTCTTGCGTTTCCCCGATGGATTCGTAGGCCATGGTGACGATGTTGTTAAAGGGTTGAATACGCTCGTTCTGGGTCAACGGCAATTCGTCGATTTGGACTTTATTGAGATTGTTGTATATATTGTAGGTCTGCATGTATCCATAAAGGTTCAGTTTCCAACCGAAAAACCATAGCGTTGCAAAAAAAGCAATTATTCCAACAAGAATCAGCACGCGTTTCAAGGCAGCGACCGTATTCCTGAATTTGAAAAGGGTAAACCAGAGAAACAGCCCAACAAGCAGGATGATGAAAATATACTTTCGCAAGAATAATAGTGCTGGCTGGTAGTCGTCACGGAGAAAAAACAAGAGCAACACTAAAACGACGCCCCCGATAACAAGGATCCGCTTTTGTTTTATTCCCTTACTCCAGTAGCTCTTGATCATCTCATTTGTTTTTTAGTATTGGAAGGCTAATATTGAGTGCCATTTACCCGCTATCTAGATTACTTCGGAAATTATTTGTACTTAATGCTTATACTAATTACCTCACACTTTTTACTTACTACTCCGAACTCATTACTATTTTATCATCCCTTTGTCCTTAAACCTGTCCCGGGCCGATTTTTTTGGCTTGACTTCTGGTTCTGGTTTTTTTTCCGCTTTGGGGGCTTGCAGCGTTTCCTTTTCGCCGTCGGTCAACTCATCAACAAAATCCTTTCCTTTTTGAAAGGCTTTGTCGAAGTTCTCTTGTTTGGTGCTTTCTTGGGCGAAGATAAGAACGGATGCGATGTACGTGCCGATTAAAGTACCTACGATCGCCGATACAAAATACTGTACATAGAACGCATTTATCGGTGTCGCAAAACTGACGACGGCCGCGGCCAGGGCAAAAAGCATGGTTATCCATACCAAGCGAAGCAATAGGTTTTGCTGGTGAATAAACCCTTTTTGATTTTCTGGCTTCATCTGCAATTTTTTGGAGTGGGTCAGCTTGTTCACGAACCGATAGAGTCCGTTGTTTCTCGATTCCCTCCAGTACCAAAGAATTCCGAATAAGATGGCGCTAATGAATACGATGATTTCTAAAGTCATGGCGTGTATTTTTTATTGTTTTCCGTTATTCGGGTGATTACCCAATCTTGGTAAGATGCTTCCCAAGTTGCATAGGTCTTGTAGAACTGTTCTTTGTCGTACCAATACAGATGCACGGGATCTATAGGCGCGATTTTGGTCAACAGTTTCCAAATCAGTTCTCTTTGCTCTTTTTCTAGGGATGAGTGTGGTTTATACAGTGCTTTTAACACCGTACCTTCGACATAATCCTTTACCTTAAGGGTGCTGCCCAAACTCGATTTTTGGATAAAAAGTTCCGCACCGGATATTTTCTTTTGGATGGTAATATCAATCTTGTTAAAATAGCGTTTAAAAAGGATTTCACTATCCAAAATTTCCTGTACCGGATGCTCCGTTTTATTAATATGCTTGGTAAAAAGGTGTTTTTTTATCCGCTTATACCGGGCCTTATTTAGGATATCCTTTACATCCAGTTCAACAATAAGGTGATCGACCAATTGGTCGATCAGTTCGTCATGATCGATATGAAACAGGAGCACATCATGCTCAATGTCATCGATCGCCTTTTTAAAGACTTTTTCGTCTTCAAAGATCAGAATGGGCTTAATAAAATCTCGCAGTACGAAAACGCCCCCGAATGCCCTGGTATAAAAGGAACCGACCTTCAATTTAATGGGATCCAATCGTAGTTTCCTTTTTCGCAAATCCCCGTATTTTTTGGCGGAATTCAATATTTGTTGGTGGACTTCCCTGTCGATAAAGTTATTGTCCCTATTGAACAGCCCGATAAAGGCTTCCTGTTCCATCTGCTTTTCGTCTAAATGGTGCAACAGGGTAAAGCGTATCGTTATATCATCGTAGCGTAATAAATCGAAAGCTTCGAAAAAGGCATCGATATGCTGATCCAGTTGCAATATCAAGGCGGAATCTTTGGTAATATCCCGAATTTCACGGCCATAGGCGGCAAAGACCGCCCGCATCACGTCGCGGTCAAAACTATGAGACGGCATATGTACCGGTTTTCCGTTTTGGTCCGGCGATACGATAATGGCATTAACGTTGGCATCGCCGGTATTTAGGTAGTAATCGTCCTTTTTGTTTTCCGCGATTTCCTGGCTACGGCCTACACCATCTATGGCAAAGTTTTTTAAGGAAGTAGGGGCAACACCTAGCAAGGCCAGACATTCGTTGTAGCGTTTTGCCAACGAACCGGAAAGGCTGACCGCAGCCCCTCCATACAATGCTGCCTCCCTGAGTTTTTTCATCGGTCTTTTTCTTCGGATTCTAAAAGTTGTCTTGCCTCCATCTGAATCTTCATATCGTGTACACGACCGTCTACTTTTCGTTTGAAATCGGTATCGGCTATGGTCGCCACGTTGTCGAGATAGCGTACCGTTTCTTGCCTTCGGATATCGGAAAAGTCAAGACCTTTCATATTCTGTTTCATCAGATCTTTAAGCATCTTAAGCTTGGTATCGTAATCTTTTTTAAAGTAGAGGGATGCGTCGTCGAACCAGGCTTCGGGAAGGTCAAAATCCGTCAATCGGAGTGAAATGGCACTTTGGATGTTCCGGATATCCCGGGATGAGAAAAACGGAAATTCTTTCTGTATATTTTTATACAGTTCCGCAAAGAACAGGTGTTCATCGGTATTGTGGATGGCTTCCGTTCGTTCGTAAATTTCCAGCACCTTTTCTTCCGAAGGTTTTTCCGATCGGCCCAAGATTTCGCCTAGATTCTTGGCCAAGCCTTGTTCACTCAAGAACTGATAGTCCTGTGGATTTTCCATATTGACGAAATTGGGAATCGTTTCATCGAACTTTCGCCACCAGAGATAATCCTGATCGACAAAATCGGGGATGGTTCGTGCACCATCGATTTTAAACCGCCCCTGTACCCGCGAGATGACCGCTTTATCCAACATTTCGGGCAAATTTGTGAAAAGTCCGATTGAACTGTTACCGTAATTGATGGCATAGGCGCCCTCGGTATATCTTAAAAACACGCCGATGACTTCTTTGACCCCTGCGGATACCCCCTGTGCGGTACGTTCCTGTAAATTGTTCTCGGCATCGTCGATCGGGGCGAAAATCAGTTTGGACGGGTCTTGCAAGGGCTTCATCCACTGCACCATTTTTTCTGCCGAACCCCCCTGAAAAGTGGAGATCAAGGTATCCGGCATGGGATGAAAGAGAAACGGAATCTCCAACACGTCGCAATGTTCTTTCAGCTTGGTGGCGATGGCGGCAATCAGCATACTTTTTCCGGTTCCTGGGATGCCGTAGCCCATAAAAACGGGCATAAAGCCGCCCAGTTCAAGAAAGGGATTCTTTTTGGCGGTAAAATCGTAGCTGAGCATGCGTTCGGTCAGACGGCGCGCAAAGTGTTTGGCGTCCCGGTTTCCCACAATTTCCTCGAAACGGATCTTATTGAACTCCACGCTTTTGGCGGTACCCTCTAGCACATTCTCCCAGCCCGAAACGGCAAACTCGCTTTTCTCGAGCTTGTAGGTGCGATCGGTTATAGTTTCCGTGTATTCCAATGTGCTTAAACGCAGCTGGATCTCTGCAATGATGGCCTCAAAAAAGACGACCGTAAAATTCACGACTTCCTCATCCGAAGTGATGATTTCAGGATGGTCGAGATATTTATCATAATAAAAAAGCATACACGAAATTCCCTTTAAGGGCGACATCAATGAAAGTTCGGGAATGCCCGCGAACTTGTTCATCATCACGCTCAGATCGTCAGCAGCTACCGGTTTCAGGTCGTAAAGAATGCGATAGGCGATGCCGTACAACATAAACGCGGTTGCCGTCTGTAATTTGGCGTCGTATTCCCGGCGTTGTGAAACGTCCAAGGTCGATTTGCGTTCGTTCAGGTCTGACAGGCCGGAGGCATCATAATAACTGTCCTTCAACCAAATACCCATCGTCAAGCCTTCCTGCAATGCCAGCAGCGCATGATTCAGGCGTAACGGAATGGCCACGGAATCGGGCAAGAGTCTTTTTTTAAGTGCCAGAACGGTCTTTGATACGGAGGTCACCTCGTTCGTCGCGGTACCATTGGCCTTGGAGAGGTAGAGCAATATGGACTCGTTCGGCTTGCTTTTATCGCGACTCCGGGCCTTGCTGCCCTGTTCCCATTGTACGCCCTTGAGATACGAAGTAGCTTCGTCTCTAAGGGTTTCGAGTTCGGTCAGTTTTATGGGAAAAGTACTATTATGTTCCATTAGTTCAGTTTAAGGGCGGGTATTTCGATCGGATCCTGTGCCAGCCCGTGCAGGGTTTCCGGAATATTGTCATAGAGGGCTTGCATGACCCGATGCGAACAAAGCAGATAGTCTTTCGATTTCGTTCTCTCCCAAAGCTGCAAAACCTGCTTGCTGAAAAAATTGCCTTCTTTGAACTCCGAGGTCGAGATCGCCTCCTCTTTTCGAAGCGAAATAGCGTACGAAGGAAGGTCCAGGTTTTTGGATACGATAGCATTTATAATGGCGTGCGTAGTTTTCAACTTATCCTTTGCAAAAACACTGTGCAAGGGACCCAGGTCGAACTTTTTTATCCGTTTGGGAAATACGTAGGTCAACTTTTTGTCGATGGCGTAGGCCATCATTTCGACATCCATGTCCCTGTCGGCGGTACTCTCCAAAACAGAGTAAATCTCATGGCGTACCTCATCCAGGTTTTCTTTGTGCAGATTAAAGTACATAAAGCAAATAAAGGGCCGGTTGTAGTTCACGTCGTAAAAAGACCAGCTCACCATATATTGCGGAGCGGCATTGTTGGTTAATTCCTGAATTTTCCCTTGTACAAAGCGTTTAAAGATAAACTGCGGTTGCACCGAGGAATAATAAATGATCGAGGCGGCTTGTTGCAGCTTTCGCTCGGATACCGGCTGTTTTTCGCTTAACAGGGTTTCTAGAAACTCAGTCTTGACCGTTTCGATTTTCGGCAGCTTGCCTATATGCTCTTCCCGTAACTCCAAGTCGTTATAGAGATAGCGGAATTCCAGATAATTAGGAAATCCCGATTCGGTAAGGTCAATACGCATCTTCTCGTCTTCGTCGAACAGGTACTTGATACGGAAGGCTTCCAAAGAATAGGTGAGGAGCTCGCAATATTGTTTTACAAAAGTCGCCTCGAGAGTGGTGCAAATCTTTTCTTTGGCGATACTGGTCACCAGTTGATCGAATGCATGCGTGACTATCCTGAAATATACCTTGTACTGGTCCTTAGTCTCTAGAACGGCACTATCGAGGGGTGTTACGATTTGGTTTAGGGACATAAAATAGGATGTTAGTGTTAAGCATCTCCGCCCGCTCCTGACTGAGATTCACAATCAAATGACCGGGAATAAAAGTGCGAGGCACAAAATACGAGCTACCAAGTTTTACCAATAGGAAAACTGAATAATTCTTGAAAACCAGCCCGTTTGGCGGACGGGTTCTTATTATCTGATTTTTTTCATTCCGTATTTGATAACCAGAGTTTTGAACAGTTTGTCACACCATTGTACATCTGAAACCATGCATTTAGTTATGCAACAATATGAATTCACTTAAAACTAGCCTAACAGGTCATCGTCAGATGATGCTTTTTTGGGTTGCTCCGGCGTCTTTTTGTCGCCATCGTCTGTTGGCGCGTTGCCGTCGGTGGCGTAGTATTCCTCAAAAATCTCTTTCATGTCAATACCGTAACGGTCGGCAAAGTCTTTTTGGATCTCCGCATCCTTGGTACGGATTTCCTGAAGCGATTCCGCATAGCTGGAATAGACGCCCTGCATCATTTTTTCATGAATGGGGATATTGTCCATCATCTCTTGGCGCGCCTTGGCACTGGCGGTGTGCATCGAGGCCAGGGTCTGACCGATATGCTCGTCGGTCTTAACGCCCAGATGTTCCAGTATAGCGGCAAACTCCTGATCGGTACGAGCTTTCAAGGCGACCACGTATCCATCATAATATTTGAGACGCTCATCGGTATCGCTCTTCAGTTTGGCGCGGTGCGTTTGCAGATTGCTTCGCAAAGAGGTCAACACTTTGATTGTTAGGTTATGTTTGTGAACAAAACTATCCTTACTTGCCGCCAAGGTCGTATAGGCATTCTTGAGACCTTCCAGCTCTTCGACCTTTTGCTCGATAGTGGTCACCTTGCCAATGGCTTCCGAATAGGCTGGGGACTGCTTGTCCGATACTTCCTCAAGGGACTGTCGCGACTGTTTTAAGAGGGCATATTGCTCCTCCAATTTATCTTCGGTCTCCTTTTTCTTTTCTAGGGCCTTCGTGTGGTTTTTGCTTGCCTCGACGATGGCTACCTGCAGCTTTTCCTCAACCTCCTTAATTTCGATCTCCCGGTTTTTTAAACGTCCGACAGCTGCCTGGCTTTTATAGGAAAGCTCGTTTAACAAGGTCTGTACGTCGGCGGACTCAATGCGTTCCTGGAACATGGACTTGGCCTTCATATCGGCCCCGTCACGGGTTTTTTGGGCAGCGGCCAGCTCGGTTTCCTTTTTTCTGATATTGGCCTTACGACCCCACAGGTTGTTCCACCAGTTGTCCTTTACGTTTTCGGCTTCTTCCAGTTCCCTTTTTGCCGTTTCCAGTTCCTTTTGGGCACTGTCAATGACCTTTTGCTCGTCGGCGTTGAGCGTAGAGAATTTTTCAAAGATGATGCCGACTTCATCTTGATAATCGGTAAGGTCCTTGATGGCCTCCAAGAGCGATTTTCTATCTTTTTCGGCCAAGCCCACAACATCGTCTAGCGTGGCGTTCAAGATTTTTTGACGTACTTCGGGATCGTCTTCCTGCGCCAGTTTGGACTTCATCTGGTCAACGGTCTTGCCCCAATTAACCTCAACTTTATCTTGTTGTGGGGCGGAATCGGTCTCTAATAAATCAAAATCGTCGGACATAATTGAGTTGCTTTTAGGTTATATGTTTTATAAGGGATATCAATTTCGGTAATTTTTTTGGGTTTTTGAACGCGTTATGATTTTTTATTTGCAACCTATCCGAATCGCTGGAAGTAGGAAAAGGCAAAATTCAAAAACGATTTCTTTAGTCCAAAGCTTTTTATAATACGTATCAGAAATTTAAATATTGTTACAGCTAGTCGAAATTATTTGATAAAAATGTTGTGGCTAATGAAAAAGAGGTTGGTTTCCCGCATTCATTCTGTCTGTTCAGTGCTTTTTGCCTGCCAACAAATGTGCCGTGGAAAGCAAATTTGTCGAAATTGGTTAACTGCTTAAAAACAATTTTGGTAAAGCAGATTTGCGAGCGGTTCGTTTTTGGTGTAAATTTACATCGTTAAAATTTTTGAAATATGGCACGACAAAGCATAACCCTGACCAAACCTAATGACGAATGGTTGAAAACCCAGGTACAGAGCGAAGAATATTCGAGCAAAAGCGAACTGGTGAACGATCTTATCCGTCAAGCCAGGCAGCAGCAGCGAGAAGTGGATTGGATTCGAACCAAACTGATCAAAGCCGAAGAGAACCTTAAGAACAAAGGCTATGTCGAGAAATCTGCGGATGCAATTCTTTCCGATATAAAACAAAGGGCCAGACGAGATGGTCACCTATAAACTAACACCGGCTGCTGAAGACGACCTTTACCGCATTTGGGTTTACGGTTCTACAAAATTTGGTGTCAAGCAGGCAGACAAGTATTATGCAGCATTCTTCCATCAATTCGATTTGATAACAAAAGACCCCTTTATGTATCCATCCGTTGAATATATTCGTAAAGGTTACCGAAGAGGTATTTCCGGCGTTGATAGTATTTATTATCGTGTTGTGGGTGATGTTGTTGAGATTATGGCCATTGTCGGTCGTCAAGATGTTGATACCAAACTCTGAAAGTCCCGATAAACTGATTATTTTTACATCTATTCGCAGAAAAACCTTATCTAAAAAAATAATGAAATTACTAACGGCAGTCTTTTTGCTTTTCATCTCCCCATGTTTATGTATCGCCCAAACCATCACCTGCTCCCCTGCCGATAAACATGCGGTAGAAAACAAGATCATTGAAGTCGACGGCTTGTTCGAAAACAATTTCGGTAAGACTATCGTTGCGGTCGGCAAAACCTTTATGGGCACGCCTTACGTGGCCAAGACCTTGGAAATTGGCGATACAGAAACTTTGGTCATCAACCTTCAAGGCCTGGACTGTACCACATATGTCGAAAACGTTTTGGCTTTTAGCCTGATGCTTGAAAAAAGGGAATCGAGTTTTGACGACTTTACCAAAAGATTGGAAAATATCCGCTATAAGGATGGCGAACTCGAAGGTTATGCTTCACGCCTCCATTACTTTTCCGAATGGATCGCCAACAACGAAAAGAAAGGTTTGTTAAAAGACATTACCTCAGAAATCGGCGGTACCGAAATCACGAAGGATATCAATTTTATGAGTACCCATCGTGAACTCTATCCTTTTTTAAGCAATGACAAAAATTTCGAGAAGATACAAGCCTCGGAAAATTATTTAAACGACCAAGCCATTTGTATTTTGCCACAGGACCAGGTTGCCGACAATGAATATCTGATTCAAACGGGCGACATCATTGCCCTTACTACTTCCATTGATGGACTGGACATCACCCACACCGGCTTTGCCACCCGAGAAAAGGATGGGCGCATCCATTTGTTGCATGCTTCTACGGGTTCCATGGAGGTTGAGGTTTCGGAACTTCCGTTGGCCGATTACTTAAAAAAGATTAAAAGCAATACGGGGATCATGGTTGCGCGGCCAACTCCCTAGCCCTACCTGCCCAAACAATACAAAATCCCTCCTAACAAATGCGCCCGAAAATCAGGCTCGTCGAAATTGGCATCCGCGTGCCCACCGCCGGTGTAAAAAGACCTTCCACCATCGAAAGTGTGATACCACGCATGCGGGTGATTGTTTCCATTCGTACCCCCATCATAACTCGATTCATCCAAGTTTAGAAGCACGTTGATGTTCGGGTTGATATTCCTAAAATTATACCATTCGTCGGTACGGTTCCAGGGGTTGGGTAGCTGTGAGGTCGAGGGGTGGCTGTTCACCACGTTTACGCTGGCTTGCTGAATTTCGGGGTGGCCGTTGAAATATGCGCCGACCAATTGGCCGTACCAGGGCCAATCGTACTCGGTATCCGAAGCGGCATGAATGCCCATAAAACTACCACCAGCTCTGATGTAACCTTCAAATTCCGCTTGTTGTACATTGTTCAAAACATCTCCGGTCGTGCTTAGAAACACTACCGTTTTGTACTGCTGTAAATTGCCAGTATTGAAATCGGCCGCATTTTCGGTCTGCACCACCTCAAAATTGTTGGTCTGGCCCAAAGTGGTCAAGGTCGCTACGCCCTTGGCAATGGAAGAGTGTCTGAACTCTGCAGTCTTTGTAAAAACGAGTATTTTGTCAATTGTTGGGCGCGCCAAGTCCAACGTGGTAACCGAAAGGGGTGCGCTCTGTAGAGATTCGTTTCCGACAGCGTCGCTGGCAGATACCGTGAACTGGTAAACGGTACTGGGGTTTAGGCCCGATACCTGGTAATTTGTCCCGGAAATGGTGGTGAGGGCGCGATTATCTTGAAAAACGGCATATCCGGTTACGCCGACGTCATCTGAAGCGGCGTTCCAGCGTAGTTCCGTTGCCGTCTGGCTTGTGTTCGACGCAACCATATTGGAAGGGCTTGTAGGTGGTACGGTATCTGGTGCTTGTTCGGTGGCGACAGTTACCGCAGCACTGGCAGATGATTCATTTTCTGCGGTATCGATGGCGGATACGGCAAAATTATAGTCCGTGCCGGGTGAGAGCCCCGCTACTTGATATTGTGTTTCCTGAACCGTTCTGATGGGGGTGCCATCCTGAAAAATCCGATATGTCGATATGCCGTTGTCATCGGCGGCGGCATCCCAGTCCAGATCTATGGAAGTCTGTGTGGGGTTCAAAGCCACCAAATTCGAAGGTACGGTAGGGGCCGCGGTATCTTCTACTATTTCTTCTTCCGTAGTAACGCTCAAGCTAGTGCTCAGAGCCGACTCATTTTCAGCAGCATCAAAAGCCAAAACAGTAAAATTATAAGCGGTTCCAGAAGTCAGCTCGGCGGCTTGAAATTGGGTTTCGGTTACTACTTCCTGTAATGTCCCATCCTGAAAAACACGATATCCGACCACACCGATGCTATCGGTAGCAGCATCCCAATTTAATGTAATGGAGGTTAGATTTATTTCAGAGGTCGTAAGATTGGCGGGTACGGTCGGCGCAATGGTATCTTGTGCAACAGGTACCTCTTCCAAAGTTGTTGCCGATACCAGCTCGCTCAAATCCGATTCGTTTTCGGCGGCATCCAAAGCTGAAATGGTAAAGTTATAGGTTGTCGCGGGCGTCAATTCCACGGCTTGAAATTGGGTTTCGGTGACTGTGTCTTGTACTATCCCGTCCTGAAAAACTCGGTAACCGACCACACCGATGCTATCGATAGCCGCATCCCAGTTCAGGGTAATATTATCTGGGTTTACATCCGTGGCCGCAAAATTCTCCGGTCTGGTAGGGGCAATCGTATCTTGTTCAACGGATGCCTTATCCAAAGTAGTCACGGATAATGCCTCGCTTAATGTCGATTCGTTGGCAGCAGCATCGAAAGCTGAAACGGCAAAACTATGGATCGTTCCAGGATTTAGTTCGATGGCTTCATATTGTGTTTCCTGTATGGTGTCGATTACTATACTGTCCTTAAATACCTTGTAGCCGACGACCCCAATACTGTCCGTAGCAGTCGCCCAGCTCAAGCCAACAGTAGTTTGTGTGCTATCTAAAACGATTAAATCCATTGGTCTGGTAGGGGGAATCGTATCCCTTGAGACCGTATACGTTTCTGTTTCCGTGGTAAATGTCAGTGCCTTACTGGCCACGGATTCGTTATTAGCCTTATCGATGGCGGATACGAAAAACGAATATTCCGCACCCGGTGAGAGTTCGGTGGCCTGAAATTTGGTGTTGAGTACGGTCGCTAACAAGGTGGTGTCTTGAAATACCTTATAGGCTACAACACCGAGACTATCGGTAGAAGCTTCCCAATTTAAATCGGCTGTCGTTTGTGTTATGTCGGAAACAGTGAGGTTTTGAGGCACGGTAGGTACGGTCGCATCAGTATCGATTTTCGGAACCTTCTTTAATGTAGTCGCCTGTACAGCGGGAGTGAAGCTCGAAATATTCTCGGCGGCGTCGATGGCCCGTACCTTGAAGGTATATTCGGTCTCAGGAACCAGCTTCGTGGCGGAATAGCTGGTTAGGGAATCGTTCGCAACCTGAATGTCGTTCAAATAAACCACATAGCCGGTAACAGCTACATTATCTCCGGAAGCCTCCCAAGCTACGTCGATATGAGAATCGCCGACATCCAATGCTTTTAAGCCACCCGGAACGGTAGGTGGGGTTTTGTCGATTTCAATGCCGTCATCGGATTCACAGGCAAAAAACAAAATCATGAGAAAAGAGACTAGCGATAACAGCCAGGGGACATTGGTAATTTTTAAGGGCATACGGGGCATTTTAATAATACACGCCAAAGCTAAATAATTAAGTTGCCGATGAGAAGTGGGAAGTCGTGCAATGCTATAGAAATTGTACAAGAATGCAAAAAATCGGGCAACTTATCGGATAAATTGCAACAAAACCCTACGAACCGGCCATGGCCATCAAATACTTCTTCGGTGTTGTGCCATATTTCTTTTTAAATGCGGATATAAAATGGCTCGCCGTGCTATAACCCACTTTTAAACCGACCTCGTTAACATTGTGCCGGCCGGTCTCGAGCATTTTTCGGGCGTATTCCATCTTATAGTCGAAAAGAAAACTGAATACGGAGTCGCCATAGATTTGCTTAAAACCTTCTTTCAGTTTTTTAAGGGATAGTCCGATTTCTTCGGATAATTCGGCCAGTGTAGGCGGTTCGGCCATGCGGGCGATGATGATTTCCTTGGCCTTTCGGATGCGCCGTACATTATCTTCATCGACCAAAAACGGACATTGTTCCACATCGTTGCCTTCCCCTTTATTAAAATAGAGCGAGATGAGTTCGTACGCCTTCCCTTTAATATATAATTCTTTAATAGATGGATGTAAATTGTAGTTCATAATCTGGCTAAGCACCACTGCGATGGCGGGGCTGACCCCTTCTTGGGAATAATATTTTTTATCCTTGTTCTCCGCGCTTAGAAACGGGATGTAATCCGCCTCCTTAGAGAAAAGCGAATGGAATTTTCGGATGGTCATGACCACGGAGACCAGCCACGAATTGGGGTGCAGTTCGAGGTTGAGCGGAAGGTCGATTTGGGGGTTATATAATAGCAGGGAATTTTCTTCGGATACTTCCAAAGCGTAATTCCCTTGGTTGAAAACAAACTTGGCGCTGCCTTTCAAACAAAAATGGAACTGTATAAAGCTACTGTCGATTTCACGGGCTACCCGTTGAAATTCGGTAGTATCATTTTGGATCTTTAGTACGAAAAAGCCATCCTCGATAAAAACCTCCTGAAACGAACCTTGAGCGACATTTTTTTCAGCCATAGCCTATCGTGTATTGCCTTCTTCTATTTAGAAGGATTCTAAATAGAGTTCTTGTAAAGCGTTGTGTTTCCTACAAAAATATGGATTTATAGGGAATTTTTATGTAAATTCAACTAAAAAACGGGTATCGATACTAATTGTACCGCTAGCGTTATTTTTTAACGTACTCAGCCTGTATTTTTGCTAACGTTTGTTGAAAGGCTTATTTGGCCGTGATTTTCGGTCATTACATTTGAAACACAAACGCCTCGGTAGCCCGATGTTATTTTTGCAGCATACCGAAAGCGCATTTAGGCATGGGCTTAAGCGTTTTAACAATCATTCCAATTGATGAAAGACTACCATATTTCGCGACATAACTCCTTCTACAGCATAGGGCTCAGCTACCAAAAAGCCGATGCCGAGATCCGTGGTAAGTTCAGTCTAGGAAAAGCGGCCAGTGAAAAACTGCTGATGCAGGCCAAGGTTCAGGGCATCGACGGATTGCTGGTGACCTCTACTTGTAACCGTACGGAACTTTATGGGTTTGCCCAGCATCCTTTTCAGCTGATTAAATTATTATGCGATAACAGTACGGGTTCCGTTGAGGAATTTCAGGAAGTTGCGTATGTCTACAAGAATAACGATGCTATCGGCCATCTTTTTAGGGTTGGTACAGGACTTGATAGCCAGATTCTCGGTGATTTCGAGGTCATAAGCCAATTGAGACAAAGTTTTAATCTTTCCAAGAAGTTTGAGATTGCCAATCCCTTTATCGAACGGCTTTGCAATTCCGTGATCCAAGCCAGTAAACGCATCAAGAACGAAACGGAGATATCCTCGGGTGCTACTTCTGTCGCCTTTGCCTCCGTTCGCTATATTTTGGAGAACGTTCCCGATGCTTCCAACAAGAATATTTTGCTCTTCGGAACGGGCAAAATTGGTCGTAACACTTGTGAAAACCTAATCAAGCATACCAAGAACAATAAGATAACCCTTGTCAATCGTACCAAGGAAAAAGCCGAAAGAATTGCCGGAAAATTCCAATTGACGGTCAAGGACTATGGCGATCTTCAAACCGAAATTCGCAATACCGATGTGCTGATCGTGGCTACAAGTGCCCAATCGCCGACGGTATCCAAAGAATTGATCTACACCAAGAAACCTTTGTTGATTTTGGATCTATCCATCCCAAAAAATGTTTCCGACGATGTTGCAGAACTGGAAAACGTAACGGTCATTCACCTAGATCATCTCTCCCAAATGACCGACGAGACCTTGGAAAAGCGAAAAAAGCAAGTGCCACATGCCGAGGAAATAATTGCCGAGGTACGGCACGACTTCAGTCAATGGCTGGAGACACGGAAATTTGCGCCCGTAATCAAGGCCCTGAAAAAGAAATTGAGAACGATGAAAGACGAGGAGCTGGACTATCAATCAAAAAAACTTTCCGACTTCAACGAACAACAGGCCGATGTCATCTCGAACCGCATCATCCAAAAAATCACCAAACAGTTCGCCAACCATCTTAAGGGCGATGATGTCGATTCCGATACGAGCCTTGAACTTATTCGCAGCGTCTTTCAACTCGAACTGGACATCCCATGAGCAAAATCATACGCATAGGCACCCGCGATAGCGAATTAGCGCTGTGGCAGGCGACTACCGTTAAGGATACATTGGAAGCTTTGGGCCATCGCGCCGAGCTTGTCCCTGTCAAATCTACGGGCGATCTGGTACTCGACAAACCCCTTCACGAAATGGGGATAACCGGTATTTTCACAAAAAACCTGGATGTCGCGATGTTGCGCGGTGAAGTCGATGTGGCTGTGCATAGTATGAAGGATGTACCCACGAAACTCCCCGAAGGTATCGTTCAGGCGGCCGTGTTGGAACGTGGCAATTTTCTGGATATCCTTGCCTTTAAAAAGAACGAGGAGTTTTTGGCGGAAAGGGAAGCCGTTATTGCCACAGGAAGCCTTCGCAGAAAGGCGCAGTGGCTGAACCGTTATCCGACCCATACGGTGGTAGATTTACGGGGAAATGTAAACACGCGCTACGAAAAACTCATAAACAACGACTGGAACGCCGCTATTTTCGCTGCTGCCGGGTTAGAACGCATCGGCCTTGAGCCGGATAATACCGTCGGCCTTACATGGATGGTGCCCGCCCCCGCCCAAGGTGCCATTATGGTAGTGGCGTTGGAAGGCGACGAATTCGTTCGGGAAGCCTGTGCCCAACTGAATCACGAGCCCACCGAAATCTGTACGCGACAGGAGCGGGAATTCCTCCGTATTCTCGAAGGTGGCTGTACGGCGCCTATCGGGGCGTTGGCCTATATCAATAAGGAGAATGAAGTCACCTTAAAAGGCGTGTTATTAACGGTTGACGGCAAGAAAAAACTGGAATCTGAATTTAGCGCTCCTCTGGGCAGGCATGAATTCTTGGGCCGCGATTGTGCCAATAGTATTTTGAGCCGTGGCGGTAAGCTGTTGATGAACGAAATTCAGGGCGCGACTTTAAAGACAAATGTATTCTCTACCAAAGACCTGACTCCCGACCAGTTGGCTCTTTTTAGCGATTCGATTCGAGTGAAATCCGAAGATTTTATTAAGGTAAGTCCCAATCGGATTTCTGCCTATGAGCTTAAGAAAAAAAAGCGGAACGTGATTCTGACGAGTCAGAATGCCGTTGAGGCCTTGTTGCAAAATGTGGCTCCCGAAGATTTGAAGTTCGAGAATATCTATTGCGTAGGCCGAAAGACCAAACGCTTGATCGAACGTCGCATCGGTCCGGTAAAACATCAGGAGAAATACGCGGAAAAATTGGCGAAGCATCTTGTAGAATATATGGAAGGTCTTGAGGTCACTTATTTTTGTAGTAACCTGCGGCTCGATACGATACCCACGATTTTGGCAGAAAACAATATCAAGGTCAACGAAATAGAGGCGTACGAAACGAAACATGCGCCTAAAAAAGTAGATGATAGTATTGAGGGGGTGATGTTCTACAGTCCTTCTACCGTCGAAAGCTATCTGATGAAAAACGCTCCTGATAAAGTTGCCTACTGTATCGGTGAGACCACGGCTGCGGAGGCTCGAAAGCATTTTGCCGATGTGCGGGTGGCCAAGACGCCTATTGTGGAGAGTGTCATCGAGTTGGTGAATGCTGATTATAATTAGTGTGTCAAGCTGTTGAGCTTGGCGGCCATTGCAACGGATTTCCGCGTCACCCAAATTGCCTCTGGCAACAAGAGCTCCTAGTAATGACGAACGAAATTAACCTAAGTTGAAAAAATTGTCACCTAAGTTTATGCTTAGCGTTGCTGAGGTGCGGAAATGACAAAGATAGAAATGCTGAAAAACGACTTATTCCTTAGAGCCTTGAAAGGCGAAACCGTAGACCGCCCACCAGTCTGGATGATGCGCCAGGCCGGCCGATATCTTCCGGAATTTATGGAAATCAAGGAGAAATACGATTTTTTTACCCGGTGCCGAACACCCGAACTGGCATCGGAAATCACCGTACAGCCCATCCGCAGATATGGCATGGATGCGGCGATACTTTTTTGTGATATACTGGTAATTCCGCAGGCGATGGATATCGAAGTGCAGATGAAACCCAATTTCGGACCGTATCTCCCAAAGCCGATTCGCTCACAAAATGATGTGGATAGGGTTGTCGTACCCGATGTAGACGTGGAATTGGATTACGTTATGCAGGCCATCAAGGCGACGAAAGAAAAACTGAACGATGAGGTGCCCCTCATCGGTTTCGCCGGATCTCCTTGGACGATACTTTGTTATTGTGTGCAAGGCCAGGGCAGCAAGAATTTCGACAAAGCCAAGGAATTCTGTTTTACACAACCGGCTGCAGCCCATGAAATGTTGCAAAAAATCACCGACACGACCATCGCTTATCTAAAAGCAAAAGTAAAGGCAGGCGTAAATGCCGTGCAGGTCTTCGATTCTTGGGGCGGCATGCTTTCCCCAGTCGATTATCAAGAGTTTTCATGGCAATACATCCAGCAGATTGTCGATGCCCTCAAAGATGAGGCCCCCGTAATTGTCTTCGGAAAAGGATGCTGGTTCGCATTGGGTGACATGGCCAAATCAGGAGCTGCGGCACTCGGTGTAGATTGGACCTGCTCTCCTAAAAACGCGCGATATCTATCAGGTGGAAATATTACACTACAAGGTAATTTCGATCCGTCGAGATTGTTGTCTCCCCCAGCGGATATTAAAAGAATGGTGACCCAAATGATCAATGAATTTGGAAAGGATAAGTACGTGGTCAACCTAGGGCATGGTATTTTACCCAATATTCCAGTGGAAAATGCGAAGGCTTTTGTGGATGCAGTGAAAGAATATAAAGTCCAAAATAGTTAGTATTACGTAGTTGCATTTCCTTTCCCGTGGACCCATACTAAGCACGCAGGATTAAATACCAAGCCCTCCATATTTTTATCGCATGATTGCAACATTCACAGATTACACTATCGAGCCTATTCATGAAAAATATGCATGGCGAATCTGTGATTTTATGGTAACTAATTCCGATAGGTTCAAGCGTTTTTTTCCAAATACCTTGGAACAAAATCTGAATCCGGAGCTATCAAAAATTTTCGTAACGTATAAAGTCAGGCAATTCAATCGTAAGGAAGAATTCCTGTTTGTTTTAAAAGAGAAAGTAGATCGGACGGTCATCGGCCTGATCTACATTAAAGAGCTCGATTGGAAGGCCGGTCAAGGCGAATTGGCCTATTGTATCGGCTATCAATATGAGGGAAAGGGATGGGTGACCCAAGCGGTCAAGGCATTATCGACGCATGCTTTCGATAATCTAGGTTTGAAAACCTTACAGATTATAGCACATAAAAGCAACCTAGGAAGCATTAAAGTCGCGGAGAAATGTGGTTATCTTTGGAAAAGGACTTTAAAGAAAGCACATACGCCGCCAGGAGAAGAGGCTTTGGATATGGAATTGTATGAATTGGAAACTCCGACCGCATAGTCCTACATCAAATTTTTAGTACTTCATACGCCCTGCTAAGTACTCAATACTGTAATATGAAAGACAAATTCCACACCTACATAAGTATGCTCCAAGACGCCATTACCGATAAACTCGAGGAAGTCGACGGCAAGGCAAAATTCCGTGAAGATATTTGGGAACGGCCTGAAGGCGGTGGCGGACGGACGAGGGTCATCGAAAACGGGAATGTCTTCGAAAAGGGCGGGGTCAACATCTCTTCGGTACATGGTGAGCTTCCCAAGAGCATGCAGGCTTACTTTGGCGTAAAAGATGCCGATTTCTTCGCTTGTGGACTGAGTTTGGTGCTACATCCGAAAAGCCCTATGGTTCCTACGGTACATGCGAACTGGCGGTATTTCGAGATGTATGATAAAAAGGGAAATATTGTGGACCAATGGTTCGGCGGTGGACAGGATCTGACGCCCTATTACCTGTTCGAAGAAGATGCAATACATTTTCACTCCGTTTGCAAAGCGGCCTGCGATAAACATAATCCCGAATTTTATACCTTGTACAAAAAAAGATGCGATGAATATTTTTGGAACGAACATCGGAACGAAGCTAGAGGGATAGGCGGACTCTTTTTCGACTATTGCAAAGCAACCGATGACATGAATATGTCCGATTGGTATAATTTCGTAACAGAAGTCGGCACTAGCTTTCTTGACAGCTATATACCGATTGTTCTAAAACGAAGGGGTTTGGAATATTCCCAAGAACAAAGAGACTGGCAAGAAATTCGCCGTGGCAGATACGTTGAGTTCAACCTTGTTCATGACAAGGGTACCCTCTTCGGACTAAAGACCAATGGCCGTATCGAGAGCATCCTGATGAGCCTCCCCCCTTTTGTGCAGTGGCGGTATGATTATCGGGCGATTGCGGGAAGCGACGAGGAGAAATTGTTGGAAGTACTTAAAACTCCAAAGAAATGGGTATAAATCTCTGCAAAGACCTAACGGGGTTATTTTTCATCCTTTTTACAGCAGCGTTCTCCATTGTTTCCTGCGACCTCGTCAAAAAGTCGAAAAGCGACATTGAAATCGAGTTTATGCTTGACACTTTAGATGTTGGTTACACATACTGGTGGCCTGAATCCGGACCTTTTATAGGAAACTGTGGTCAAGAACTTTCGTTGGTTTTTTCCGGTACAATTAGAGAATTGGAAGCCCCTAACAATGAAGCCGGCCCGTTGTACACGTCGCAAAAAGGGGTTATAGCGATTGAAAGGGTCTTTAAGATCAAGGAACTTGGCGAAAATACCTATAAAAACCAAAGGTTCTTCACAACGGATAGCTTTTATAAATCTGGGCTTGGTACCGGCGATAAAGTCCTAGTGGTCTGCTATGATTATGAGGATTCGTACACCATTCCCGGATCGGGCTCTCTTTTAAAAATCGATTCCTTCGACGATGAAGCGGTAAAATCCATCAGAAAATACATCGACTCCGATGAAAATCCTAAAAAGATTGAAAAAGATGTAGGGCTATGGGCCACGTATGGGCATGGGCGAGCTTTAGAAAACCTGATAGAATGTCGCAAAGAGGTCGAAAATCCCGCTGAGACGTTCTCTGTAGACAATAATGAGTAATTTCGAATCAATAATTAAATGTATGTATCCACTCCGAAGAAACCGAAGACTGCGAACCAACGACGCCATCCGCCATTTGGTGCGCGAGACCATGTTGACCCCGAGCGACTTTCTAGTGCCACTTTTTGTAGTGGAGGGTAAGGGAGTAAGAGAGGAAATACCCTCCATGCCCGATTATTATCGGTTGAGTTTAGACATCCTCGAAAAGGAGGTCAAGGAATTGTGGAACATGGGCCTCTGCGCCGTGCTGCTCTTTGTAAAAGTGCCTGATGACTTAAAGGATAACAAAGGCTCAGAAGCCCTGAACGCTAACGGTTTGATGCAATTGGCCATTAAAACGGTCAAGAACGCTTGTCCCGATATGCTGGTCATGACCGATGTGGCCTTGGACCCCTATTCATCGTATGGGCACGACGGTATCGTTGAAAATGGGCGCATCCTGAACGACGAATCCTCCGAGATTCTTGCTGAGATGAGTGTCAGCCACGCCAACGCCGGAGCTGATTTTGTCGCACCCAGCGATATGATGGACGGCCGCATACTTGCTATTCGCGAGGCTCTGGAAGACGAGGGCCACATCGACACCGGAATAATGGCCTATAGCGCGAAATATGCAAGTGCCTTCTACGGTCCTTTCCGTGATGCACTCGATTCCGCGCCCGTAGATCAAAAAAATATTCCAAAGGATAAAAAATCCTATCAAATGGATTCCGCCAACCGTTTCGAAGCCATCAAGGAAACCCAAATGGATATCGACGAGGGTGCCGATATCGTAATGATAAAACCGGGGCTATGCTATTTGGATATTGTTCGCGATATTCGAGAAGCGGTCGATGTGCCGGTCGCGGTATATCAGGTAAGCGGGGAATACGCCATGCTAAAGGCCGCAGCAGAAAAAGGATGGCTTGACCATGATGCGGTCATGATGGAGCAATTAATCGCCATCAAAAGGGCAGGTGCGAATTTTATTGCGAGTTACTTTGCGAAGGATGCGGTCAAGTTGATGGGATAGGGGTAAATTTAACATGAATCAAGCCTTTTTTGCGGCAAAGAGCGCAAAGGTTTCGCAAAAATCACAAGGGAAGTGAAATTCTTTGCGCCCTTTGCACCTTCCAAACCAACCCGGCGACACTGCTCCGGACAGGAAATGCGGTCAAACTATACCGCAAGACTGCGCAAAAACCTATGTTGAATAAGACCATATTCGGAGGGGTAAACGAGAGAAAAATCAAATACGGGATTCTCAGAGACAAGAATATAAGTTAATGCGCAGGCTCCCATTATACGGAATTGAATGAAACACATTATTTTAATACTCATTGGTTTATTTTTCAATTTCCTGTTTTCACAGGAAAGTGCCTCGGCTAAACTTGATTTAATTCCCGAAGATGCCTTAATCTACGCCGAGCCATCCGAAGTAGGAATGGATTACACTTACATTCACACCAAAGTCGATTCAATAATAACGAACGGTATTAAAGAGGAGGCATTCCCTGGGGCTGTTGTTTTAGTTGCAAAACATGGTAAAATCATTTTTGAGAAAGCTTACGGCTACCACACCTACGACAGTATACAGCCCACGGCAAAAGACGACATCTTCGACCTTGCGTCCGTCACAAAGATTGCAGGTGCCTTACCGGCCCTTATGAAACTCGTTGACGAAGGCAAGCTGGATCTCGACAAACCCTTCAGCGAATATTGGGAACGCTGGCAAAATAGCAAAGATAAAAAGGATATCACTCTGCGTGAAATCTTGGCTCACCAAGCTGGGCTTGAACCCTATATTATCTTTCTGAACAAGGTCATTAGAAAGAACGGCAAACTCAAGCATCGGTTTGTCAAAACCGAACCGAACAACCGTTTCCGTCTTCAGGCTTTTGATGGACTTTACGTCAAAGACCGGTTCAACCGGAAGATGTATCGAATGATTGATCGCTCGGAGGTATCCGAAGAGAAAAAGTACGTGTATTCCGGACTCACTTTTCTCATTTTCCCCGAGCTTATCGAACAGCTTACCGGCGACTCCTATGAATACTATTTGGAGAAGAATTTCTATCTGCCTCTGGGCGCACCGACTATGGGCTTTCGGCCCAGTACCAAAGCTTTTAAAAATGCGATAGTTCCAACCGAACAAGACACTATCTTCCGTCATACCCTGACCCAGGGCTGGGTACATGACGAAAACGCCTCACTTTTAGGAGGAATATCGGGAAATGCGGGCCTGTTTGCCACTGCTACCGACTTGGCCAAACTAATGCAAATGTATATGCAGTATGGAATTTACGAAGGCAAACGTTATTATTCGGAGAAAACGGTCAAGAAATTTATCAAAGTGCAATATCCCGAAAACGAAAACCGTCGGGGATTGGGCTTCGATAAACCGCTTTTGGGCAACGATACGTTACAGTTAGAGGATGCCTACCCCGCACCCGAGGTAGGTCCCGAGAGTTTTGGCCATAGTGGATTTACAGGTACTTTCGTCTGGGCCGACCCTGAAAACCAATTGGTATATATCTTTCTTTCCAATCGGGTATATCCGTCGCGAGATCATCGAAACCTGTATGATTTGAACATCCGGACGGCGGTTCAGCAGGTTTTTTATCAAGCTATACGTGAAAATTCCCAACTCCAAAATCCAAAATCCAAAAAACATAACCTGGGCCAAAAATAGTTTCGTTGTTTCCTCAGGGGCAACAGAAGTATCCCCCGTTGAATTTCATTTATAAAAAATCACTAATTTGGAATTTGGTGCTTGAAATTTCACCTCAGCCCACTTTTCACTACTTTAGCACAAAACCGCTTCATGGGTCTACTTATATTTTACGCATTCATTTCCATCTTTTTTTCCTTTCTCTGTTCCATTCTAGAGGCGGTGCTGCTGAGTATCACGCCAACCTATATAAACGTTAAAAAGAGAGAAGGAAAAGCGTACGCGCTGACATTGGAAGAACTTAAGAAGGATGTAGACAAGCCCCTTATCGCCATTCTAACCTTGAATACGGTAGCGCACACCGTAGGTGCGATTATGGTAGGTGTTCAGGCCAAGGTCGCTTATGTCGAGCTCTATGGTAGCACGCAACGAACGGTTTTAGGAATAACTTTTACCGAAGATCTTATGGTAGGTATTGTTTCCACCATCATGACCATACTGATTTTGGTCGCCTCCGAAATCATTCCGAAAACGATTGGGGCCACCTACTGGCGCAACCTATCGAATTTTACAGCAAAAACACTGAAAATCATGGTGTTGTCACTCAAATATACCGGACTTCTTTGGGTATTACAGCTTTTCACAAAGTTAGTAGGTAGTAAGACTCACAAAGGCAGTGTTTTTAGTCGAGAAGATTTTACGGCCATGACCGAGGTCGCTCAAGAAGAAGGAGTCTTCCAAAAATCGGAATCCACTATCATCAAAAACCTGCTACGTTTTAATGAAGTTTTAGTAAAGGATGTTATGACACCTAGGGCCGTAATGAAAATAGCTTCGGAAAAGAAAACGATTGCAGATTTTTTTAAGGATAATCCTAAAATGCGTTTTTCGAGGATTCCGGTACACGGCGATAAGCTGGATCATATCGATGGTTTTGTTTTGAAGGATACCATTCTTGAGGAATTGGTCGCCAATAACGGTGATATTCCCCTTTCGGAAATCAAACGTGACATTCTCATTACCGAACGGAATACCCCTATCCCAAAATTGTTCGACACCTTTGTCAAAAAACGGGAGCATGTGGCTCTCGTCGTTGATGAATATGGCTCGGTAAGCGGACTGGTGACCATGGAAGATGTTATCGAAACCTTACTTGGACTTGAAATTATGGACGAGAGCGACAGCGTGGCCGATCTTCAGGAATTGGCTAGAAAAAATTGGCAGCAGCGGGCACAGCGGTCCGGTGTACTTGATGAAGACGATGGACCGATACCCTTAACTCCCAAAGGGAAAACTGGTAAAGAAGATTGAACAGATCTACGCAAATTTTTGCGATTACCTCTTCTTGAGGTCTTTGCTGGGCGCGGTTGTTGAGCAACGCCAAAATGTAATTACAGTATAATGCGAGTGGCCGCTTGCGGATGTGAAGTATATCCGCGCCGTCGCAGCGGCGAACGGAAAGAATCCCTTATGGTTCGTGGTACCTTGTCATCGGGTAATTGGAAGCGATGGTTCCCTGACCGGCTATGCCGGGGGTCTACACCGTAAAAAATGGCTTTTAGACCATGAAAATCCCGTTAAACAACAATCTTTATTTTAAGGTTGAACACCTATGTACCGACCATGCGGTTTGTTTTCGATTACTTTAGCCAGTTTCCTTATCTAGTCTAACTTTTCATCGATGAAACCATGTGTTTCCTGTAATTTTCGAACTAGTGATATAAATTATTTTAAAGTACAACCGACTGAGCGGTCGGTCATGGCAAAGAATTACATCCTTCCGTAGAACTTCCAATTCAATATGTGTCTCAAGGATTTTTATTCCATGGAAATAATGTCAGGCCCAGATGAACAATCTTATGACCATCCTATCTATATTTGCAATCGAAAATAAACCACAATGAAATTTATTTTACCACTTTGCCTTCTTTTCGTTCTCGTTTCCTGTGGAGATGATAATTCGTCAAATTCGCAACTGCCGGAAGCCGTTGATTACATCGCGCAAAACGAAGAAGACATAAAAAGCTATATTCAAGAAAATAAGTTAGAGGCCACAAGAAGCGATACAGGTCTTTATTATGTAGTCACTGAGCTCGGTGATGGGGCTCGACCCACGGCTACATCAGACGTTACGGTCGCTTACAAAGGGTATTTTCTGAACGGCAAGACTTTCGATGAAAGTAAGTCCGATGGATTATCCATTAATCTACAGCAGGTTATTAAAGGTTGGACTGAAGGAATCCCCTATTTCCAGGAAGGTGGTAACGGGATACTGCTCATACCCGCCCATCTGGGATATGGAAGTTTTAATTACAGTGGTATACCTGGCGGTTCGGCACTGATTTTTGAGATCGAACTTATTTCGGTCGATTAAATAATAAGGAGAATTTCACCCATGGGCCTGTAAGCTATAATCCATCTACTACCCATTATATTTCAATTGGATGTACACTGGGAAATGATCGCTATATCCGCCCATGTATCTGTTTCCGACATAGGTACGAAAAGGATTGCCTTTGTATCTGCCCTCGAACTCGGTCAAAAAACGTTCGTCGAAGATATTGGCATGGGCGAAACTGTGGGTGTGCTTTTCAAAATTTAGAAAACTGTGCGAGACCATAATCTGGTCGAAAAGCATCCAAGTTCTTCTATAGTTCGCGCTGCCCCGTTCAAGGGTCAATAGCTTCTCCATAGGGTTGTACAAACTTTCCGATCTCACCAAGGTCTTTACGCTGTCCGATGTGGGGCCATCGTTAAAGTCGCCCATTATGACATAATTGGGACTTTTGGTTTCGGTCTCTATTTTTGACATAAATTCCAGTAGGGTCTCGGCGGCCTTTATTCTTTTATGACTTGTTTTAGAGCCCCCTTCCCTTCTGGATGGCCAGTGGTTGACAAAAATGTGAATCTCCTCGCCGTTCAGGTGTCCTTCGACATATAAAATATCACGGGTGGTATCCCTACGGCCGTCTTGTTCAAAAACCATTAAGGTTATAGGCTCCGCATGCCGTACTGTAAAATTGGATCTGTGATAAATCAGGGCGCAATCGATACCCCGCTCATCGGGCGAATCGTAATGAACGTAGCCGTAATCATGGTCGCGCAGCGGTTCGGTGGTTAAAAGATCTTCGATAACGGTCTTGTTCTCTACTTCGGCCACCCCGATAAGTGCCGGCGGGTTTTCGGTATTTTCGGTGCCGACCTCCGAAAGGGTCTTTGCCAGCTTGTACAATTTTTTTTTGTACCGCTTCTTCGACCACTTTTTAATTCCTTTGGGCGTAAAATCATCGTCCAAGGTTTCGGGATCGTCCACCGTATCGTATAAATTTTCCAGGTTATAGAAGGCGATAGTGTTCAGCTGCCGCTTCCTTTTTTTCTTAAAAAACGGAAAATTCATGATTCTTACAATTACGATTAGCGAGAGCCCATTTAAGTTTTTTCTTTAACCTATAAATATCAAGTTTTGCACCGCTAAGGCCTCATTTTTGAACACCTTCCCACCTGATAATCCCTTAAAAAAGTGACATTATATCGGAACAAAAGTCAAAATCTAATGATCCAAACAAAAAGCTTAAATGAGTTCATAGCTAAAAATACGAAAATAGCTTGGTCATTAATTTTTAAATTTGCACTTTGTCAGACAATATGCTAGAGAAACAGACCATAGAACACGAAAAGGCCGTTTTGATCGGGATTATGAATCGCGAACAGAACGAGGAAAAAGTCACCGAATATCTCGACGAGCTCGAATTTCTCACCTTTACGGCCGGGGGAGAGGTTTTGGAGCGCTTCGTTCAGCGGATGGATCCGCCCGATCCCAAAACCTTTATCGGTAGTGGAAAAATGAACGAAGTCGAGAAGTTCGTAAAAGAAAATGACATTGGGTCGGTAATATTCGATGACGAGCTTAGTCCTGCCCAACAGCGCAACATAGAAAAGCAGCTTAAGTGCAAGATTTTGGATCGCACCAGCCTTATCCTCGATATTTTTGCCCAGCGCGCGCAGACCAGTTATGCCCGTACCCAAGTTGAATTGGCACAATATGAGTATTTTTTGCCCAGATTGACCGGTCTTTGGACACACTTGGAGCGCCAACGTGGTGGTATCGGTATGCGCGGTCCGGGGGAAACAGAAATCGAGACGGATAGGCGTATCGTACGCGACAGAATTTCGCTATTGAAAAAGAAGCTGGTCAAAATCGACAAACAGATGGAGACCCAGCGAGGCAACCGCGGCAGTTTGGTGCGCGTAGCTTTGGTCGGCTATACCAATGTAGGGAAGTCCACTTTGATGAACGTCATCAGCAAAAGCGATGTCTTTGCCGAAAATAAACTTTTTGCCACCCTCGACACTACGGTGCGTAAAGTCGTCATCGGAAATCTGCCCTTTCTCTTGAGCGATACCGTAGGTTTTATACGCAAGCTGCCCACGCAATTGGTTGAAAGTTTCAAAAGTACTTTGGATGAGGTTCGGGAGGCGGACTTACTACTGCACGTGGTTGATATTTCGCATCCGCAATTCGAGGAACACATCGATTCCGTTAATAAAATTCTAGATGAAATCGGAAGTGCTGACAAGAGTACAATCATGGTCTTCAACAAAATTGACCTCTACAAACACGAAAAGATTGAAGAAGACGATCTCGTCACCGAAAAGACCGAACGACATTTCACCATCGAGGAATGGAAGCGGACGTGGATGCAAAGGGTAGGCGATAGGGCACTCTTTATTTCTGCCCTAAACAAGGAAAACCTCGACGAGTTCAGAAAAAGGGTGTACGATGAGGTCCGCGATATTCATGTCACCCGGTTCCCGTACAACGACTTTCTATATCCTGAGCATCTCGATCAATATTGAGTGCCCGTCCATACCATCACCACTTATACAATAAACGATACCATCTATACAATAGCGGCTTGGCATTCGCCGGCATGACCCTACTTTAGTCTCGAATCGTTTACACCGTCGTTTTCCCAAGAATTTATGTAACAGATTCCGATACAGTTCGACAAATAGCATAAGTTATGAAAAAGTGTATGTTGATGTTCGCCTTGTTAATTGCAGTTTTGTTTTTGGCTGTCTTTACGAAAGTGGAAAAAAGTGCGGAGTTTGAACAAGAACTTGTTATTGGGGTAGACGTAACGGAAAATTCGATGTTGGGTGCCGCAAGCCGCGATAGCATTAGGTGACGCAAAAAATAGCCGTTATTTAAAAATCTTAACACAAATGTTAAGGATATTGTAATTTTTTTGATATTGTATAATGTTCATTGTGAATTATTTATGTATTTTTGTAACCCCTGAATCAGTAAATCAAAGATGAACAACATACTTGAACACTGAAATATTTTAGGAATTATATCCTAAAAATAATAGAATCATTTGTGGGGAACAAGCTTACAATTTTATGAAACTGCCATTCCACTAGGTACGGTTCTAGGCATCATGTTGTATATTAGAACGTGGTATAGTCCGTCTGATGAGACCATTATTGGGGCACCTAACCAACTTTTTGGCACTTGGTGATTTGCTCGATTATAGGTTTCGGGGGAACTACCTGAATCAGCATCCTTTGTGGTATTATCGATTTCGATACATCAGGAGGGCCGTACGGATTGGCGGTATCATAAAAATTTAATTTGGCCGGAACGATCTTCGTTCCGGCTTTTTTTGTTCATCAAGAAAACATACCTTATTTTTCATACCTTTAAAAACCTACTATGAATCCACCAAAACATGGAATCAGCGAAAAATATAGCGAGCAGGGTAACTCTTATTTTTCTGATGGTGGTTTTGGGCGGGGTGCAGTCCTTGTTCCCCCAATCCCAGATTACCTTCAGACAATTATCGGTAAAGGAAGGCCTATCTCAGAACAGTGTCATTTCCATAACTCAGGATAGTACCGGCTATCTGTGGATCGCTACCCAAGACGGACTGAACAAATATGATGGCAGAAAGTTCACCGTATTCCCCTACACCTTCGTCGATATCACCAAGCCCGATTATAGCAATCTAGGAAAGGTATATAACGATAGACAAGGCGGGCTGTGGATTATACCCTCGGATAAAATTCCTCGGAAGTTCGATCCCAAAAACCAGAAGTTCGAACCTCTGCCCGAAATCGACGATGCCAGCGTCATCTATCAAGGCAGTGACTTAAATGTATATATTGGCACCTATTCCGAAGGGCTTCACGTTTTAAGACCGGATACCACCGAACCCGAACAGGTGTTACTGTATTCGGAAGTAGGGGGAACAATCTACAATATCGTTCAAAACAGCGCTGATAGGGTGGTACTGGCCACCGACCACCAGCTTTTGGAATATGTGCCCAAGACCAAAAAAGTAAATCGGATAAGCCCGGAAACAACTTATGGCAATCATATCGAAGCGAATTTTAGCGATATTGTGTTCGACAGCAAGGAACGGAAGTGGATCAGCACTTTTGGAGACGGACTGTATTTCAAAGAAAAGAATGGCAACGGCCTTCACCGTATCTCCGAATTGCCCTTTACTGACCCGCTTCCCGTAAACCTGAACATCCTAGATTTACATATCGATTCGAAAGGCAGGTTGTGGGTCGCTACCTATGGCAGGGGGTTGTATATGGTCGATTTCCACAAGAGCAAGATTGTTCATTTCAGTGCCGAAAAGTACAATCCGAAAGCCTTGCACTATAACGACATTATTTGTATTTATGAAGATTATTCGGGAACACTTTGGTTCGGTACCGACGGGGCGGGGGCAAGTTATTATGATGAATATCTTGAAAAGTTCAACTCTCTCACCAATTACGAAACGCCCGAAAATATCAATATCGATGTGGTACGGTCCATATCGGTCGATAAAAACAATTCGGTCTGGATCGGCACTTCGGGTAAAGGGCTCACCCGATTCGAGCCGTCGAACAATAGTTGGCAGACCTATAAGGCTGAAACGGGAAACCGCAATACCATTTCTTCGGATCGGGTTATGAGCCTTATGGTCGATGATGAAAATGAACTTTGGATAGGCACCCAAGGCGGAGGACTCACTATTAAGAATGCCGATGAGAGTTTTGACCATTTTTCTCCAACTTCGGAGATTCCATTGTCGGCCAGTACCATTTGGTGCATCTATAAGGATGATGCCGAGCGCATTTGGCTGGGTACCCGGGAGCAGGGCCTTATCCAATTCGATAAGAAAGAAGGGGAAATTAGAAAACAGGCACATCGTTCTGATCAAAAAAACAGCCTTCCCAGCAATAATATCAGGGCAATTACTTCAGATGAAAAAGGAAATCTTTGGATTGGCACCGAAACAGACGGAATCGCCCTTTTCGATATCAAGAAAAGGACTTTTACGACCTATCGGCAAAATTCGGATGCCAACTCCCTTTCGAACGACAAGATCAAATCACTCTATTATGATTCGAAAGGAAGGCTATGGATAGGGACCAATGGCGGCGGCCTAAACGTTTTTGATACCAAAACGAAGAATTTTCGTGCTTATACCATTGAACAGGGTCTGGCCAATAATGTTATTTATTCCGTATTGTCCGATGAAGATGGAAACCTGTGGTTGAGCTCCAACAAGGGCATTACCAAGTTTGCCCCGGGTGAAACCCTGCAATCGACTCCTGAAATTACCAACTATACGAACTATGCCGGTCTCGCCACCGAATTCAATACCGGCGCCGCACATAAAGATTATGAGGGAAACCTCTACTTTGGCGGATTAGACGGTTTCTATTGGTTCAAGCCCAGCGAAATAACGAAGAATACGATGCTTCCCAAGACCGTGATTACCAGTTTTGAGATTTTCGAGGAGCCCCGACCGTTGTCTGACGGACTTGAATTGAAACATGATCAAAACACGGTTTCGTTTACCTTTTCGGGACTGCAGTATTCATTCCCTGAAAAAAACCAGTACAACTACAGATTGGTCAATTACGATGATGATTGGGTTCAAGCGGGAAATAATAATTTTGCGCGTTACGCCCAGTTATCGCCCGGAGCTTATCGGTTTGAGGTTAAATCGAGCAATTATGACGGGGTCTGGAACGACACGCCCGTAAGCTATTCGTTTTCTATTGCGCCACCGTGGTACGCTACCCCATACGCAAAGTTCATGTATGTCCTTTTGATCTTGGTCACCGTGCTGGCGGTATATGCCTACTTAAAATGGCGCTGGCGTATGCAGCTCGATCTTCAGTTGAAAGAGGAGGAGGCCCGGAGGTTAAAAAAACTGAACGACCTGAAATCAAACCTATATACAGACATATCCCACGAGTTCAGAACACCGCTGACCTTGATTTCGGGACCTATCGATGCCAAATTGGGCGAAGGTGGGCTCTCGGATACCGATTTTTCGAATTTCTCGATGATCAAGCGCAACACCAACCGATTGATTGCACTGGTAGACCAGTTGTTACATTTGGCCAAGCTCGAAAAAGGGAAAATGAAACTGAAAGTTTGTGAGGGAAACCTTGATCTTTTTCTGGAGATGCTGGCTTCCTCTTTCGAATACCGCGCATCTCTAAAAAACATGGAGTACCACATCCATATCGAAAATCTGGAGAGCGCATACTACGATGAGGATGCCCTAGAGAAAATTGTAACCAACCTGCTATCCAACGCTTTTAAATACGGTCGTGATGGAGGAGTGTGCCGTTTTGAGGCCATCAAAAAAGTGGGGAAGCTACAGATCAACGTGAAAAATACGTTAGCCGAATTTTCGGATATCGATGTCGAAAAACTGTTCACCCGTTTTTATCAAAAAGATGAGTATGCCGAAGGTGCAGGCATAGGCCTTTCGTTGGTCAAGGAACTGGTACAGCTATATCAGGGTGAAGTAAGCGCCCAAATCGAAGATGGGGATTCCATCCATTTTCAAGTAGACCTTCCCATCGATTTCAAGGCAACTGAAAATGTTGATCTGGAGAAAACATCATCCGAAATAGAATCAATGCTTACCAAAGAGGTTTCCGATGATGTAAATGCTGGACTTACCGGAAATGATACAGATTCTGAAAAACTCCCCCTACTTTTAGTAGTCGAAGATCATAAAGAGGTACGTGAATTCTTAAAATCCGTATGGAAAAACAGGTATCGGGTATCCGAGGCCGAAAACGGAAAAGCGGGTATCGACAAAGCCTTGGAAATAGTGCCAGACCTAATCATTTCTGATGTACGCATGCCCGTATGCGACGGTATCGAACTCTGCAACAGCTTGAAGACCGATGAGCGCACCAGTCATATTCCCATCATTTTGCTGACAGCGGGTGTAGGTGAGGAACAAGAATTAAAGGGTTTACAATCTGGGGCTGACGATTTTGTGGCCAAACCCTTTAAACTACAAATATTACAAACCCGGGTCGACAATCTAATTGAGACCAGAAAGGCGCTTCGCAACCGCTATAGTAAAGAATTGGTGTTAGAAGCCAAAGATATCGCCATTACGCCCACGGATGAAATTTTTCTGAACCGATTGCAAAAAGTACTTGACGAACATCTTTCTGATTCAGAGTTCAATGCCGCATTTTTTTGTAGGGAAATCGGGATGAGCCGGATGCAGCTGCATCGAAAATTACTTGTGTTTACGGGATTATCCACTACCGCGTTCATCCGCTCGCAACGCTTAAAGCAGGCACTGCAAATTTTAAAAACCTCCGATGCCTCCGTCAGCGAAGTGGCCTACGCGGTCGGTTTTAACACGCCCTCTTATTTTATTAAATGTTTTAAGGAAACCTATAAAAAAACACCTTCTGAGTTTCTCCAGACAGCCGATTGATGTTTTCAAGGTGCTGCCAAATACTATTGCAAACTTCTTCCCCTATGTTACATTTGTTCTATGGTTTGTTACATATGTAGCAAATCCCATACATATGTTTACTTAGCTTTGAAATAGACACTAATGGACGGTAAAACAAAGGGCAGGTGAAAGCAAAAATACTCATACTGATATTAATCCTGTTTGTTTTTGGCGAATGCCCTGCGCAAACCTTGAGCACCAAAGAGACCAAAGTAGTACTTGTGGTCAACTCCGAATCTGAAATTGTGACCCATATAACCTTGTTCACCGAGATGCAAAAAATGGACAAGGCAAACCTTTTTAAAAAATATAAGGGTTGTAAGTTCTATGTCGGTCTTCTCAAAGGCAGCTATGGTATTGGCGATGATCATATCGTGCCCAAAGCAAATACTACCATAATCATGTATACCGATAAACAGATTTTTCCGGAAGAAGATTATTTACCCGCAGATATGCTGTTGCCCGGTGACAGCTTTCATCTAGGCAAAACCAAGGCCGAGGTAGTATCGAGTAAAAAAGGTGAATTGATTTTAAGAACTTAAGTATCTGCCTGAAAATAAAGTGCCAAGTTAATGAGCTAGTTATTTATAGACCGAATCCAAGTATAAACCATCCAAATAAAATGGGGACAAGACAAATTTAGACGATTATCATATGGACTGATGTACAAATTCTCTCCCGGAAATTTTGTCTTTGATCCAGAGAAATTTAAAACACTACAATCAAACAACAATGACACTAATAAAAAAAGTAGACGGCGCCACATGGGTATTCTATGCGATACTGATTATTGCGATGATTATGGTCGTAACCGCCTTGGTATCTCTAAAGTAAAGCTATTCGGCGAACATTATTTACGCCCCTTTTCGTCCTAAATACGACTGCACATATGCATGTTCGCCGTTTAGAAAATGGGTAGGGTTGGCACCGATTAGTCGGTTAAAGTCATGGTTATAATTCGCCTGATCATAATTCCCGCAATCCAGTGCCAAAAGGTGCAGTTCATCGATATTGGAAGATTTCAAATGTTCAAAAATAGTAATCAGTAGTTTGCATTGTCGCTTTGGTTTCCTCTTTAATGGAGGAAAAAATAAATTGTTGTAATTCGGCGGTTATCGGAAAGTTGAGGTCAAATAAAAAAATGGATTCGGGCACTGTACTTTTTATAGTGGCTTTGATGATTTCCTTGTTCATGATCGGGACAGCCTTCATTATTTAAATCCAGAAAATAGCATTGACATATAATGGCGGAACATGACGGTTTATACAGCATTTAAAACCATTCATACAATATCTATTTAAGTTCAAAGCTCTTCTTCGCACATTCGACTACCAACGAGAATTTTAATGTTTACTTTTTAAAGAAATTGACACAAACCAATATAAAACTTTACATAACTAAAAACCTTACATTATGAGAACTTTGAATTATTTACTCACCATCGTTTTATTGTTTCTGATAGGCTCTTGCTCTAAGGATACACCGGTTCAAGATATTGAAAACGAAGAATTGGCCGCTGTCGAATACAAAAGCCGTTTGTACCAAAACGAAGAAGAAGAAGAAGAAGTCCAAGAGGTTTTTGAACTTGATTTACATCAAAATTATATCTTGGGTCAGATTGCTAAACTGAATGAACGAAAGAGGCGGTTGGAGGTGGAGATTGAAGGCGGTAATGAAAACTTAATACCTGCGCTGGAATCCGTGGTAAAAGAACTACATATTAATCATGGGATTTTGGATGGCACCTTGGACCTCACCTGTATACTACTCAAGCTAAGATATGAGATTTTGACTCAGCAGGTTACGGAAGGAAATACCAAGGCTATTGATGAGCTGTTACGAATTAAGGAAGCTCTTGAGAATTGTGGTATACACGTAGAGGATTATCTTATCAAAGTGTTCGGAGGTCATCCGATTATGTATGCAATGAGTTGGGGTTCAAGATGTAATCCTGGACGCGAATGGAAATGTAAAAAAATGATGAATGAGGGAAAATTATTGTTCAATATAGAGGAGGAATTGGCCAATCGCACTACCCTACGTTTTAAGTCAGTGACCGGTGAAGAAATCAGTACCGGTCGAATGGTAGGAAACCATGGGCAATTGAGAGATATCGCCCAATTCGAAATCGAATTGAGGCAAATCGAAAATGGCGTTATTGAAATCAGTAATGAAAACGGTAAATATGAGATACCCGTCGAAGTACGGTGAAAAAGAACGTAGAATGTGATAGCATGGTAAAGTCCCTGAAAATAGGGGCTTTACCCTTTTTAGGATATCGGAAATCAACATATTTATGAAAATACGGATTACAATATTTTATTTCCTGATTTGTTCCGTATTTGTTCATGCACAAAACAAGGCGGAAAAAGAAAGGCTAGTATCGGAGTTCTATGAAAAAGGTATAGAACTCAGGGGTTCCCAAAAAGATAGTTCATACTACTATTTAGATTTGGCCACAGAGATTTCTATTGATTTAAAGAATTATTCGGATGCACTAGATATTTTATTAGAATCGATTTTCGCCAGCGGAATCCATTATGACTTGAAAAAATATAGTTCGTATCTGAAAAAAATGGAAGCTTTGCTACAAAATGATTCGGTAAAGACTACATTGAACGATTTGGAATTCTATCAAAATCGACTTGTTTACGAAGAAGGTAGCTATTTATGCGAATTAAAGAATTATTCCGCGGCCAAGGCCAAGTTTCAAGATTTGTACGAATTATACAGTAAAAAGGAAATTGCTAAACTTGGATATAACGACCTTTCATTTTTAATCTACTCGACCAATTTTTTGGCCTCGATTTACATGGATCTCGGAAAATATGATTTAGCAGAAAATTATTTCAACCGGGCCCTGGCGGTCGTAGAAAACAATGAACTTGCCAAGGTTGAAGGTTTTGATCGATCTACAAACCGGTTATTGGCCCAACTGTATATTACAATGGGGAAACATGTAAAAGCAAATGCCATTCTAGTAAAGTTATTGCATTCGTATAAGCAACTATATGCCAAGGATAAGGAATACAAAAACAACGTAGTCGTAGTATATCAGCGTCTTGTCAATAATCTTGTAATGCAAGATAGTTTGGGTAAGGCACTGGAACATCTTGAGGATAGCCAAAGCTATTTAATTCGTGAAGATCCCTTTTACAAAGAATCTTTACTGCTATACGGTGATATTTATCTAAAACTTCATGAGCATGAAAAAGCTTTTAAACACTATCAAGATGCGTTGGACTTTTTCCAAAAATATCGACAAAATAAGCCCCACGAAGACATCGCCAAAGTCCAAGGGAAAATCGCCGAGCTATATTTGAAACAGAATAAGTTCCAAGTAGGTCTAACGACGATTAAAAATGCTTTCAACAATACCGGAAACAATATTCTAATTACGAACAATCAGGATAATCCAAATCCGGCTGAAGTATTCTCAAAGACCCAGTTGCTGCATTTGTTGGATATTAAATTACAACTACTGCAAGGCTATTACGAAGAAAGCGAAGATTACAATGTCCTACAGGCAGCATTAAAAACAAATAATGACATCCTTAAAAACTTCGACCTGCTAAAAAGTGAGTTTGAGAGCAAGCTCGACAAGCAGTTTTTGGTCGAGAAAGCTTATCCCATTTTCCACCGCATGTTGGAAGTAGCCCATATGGCCTATGAAAAACAGCCTTCAACCCAAACTTTGCAATTGGCCCTAAATATTGCAGAGAATAACAAGGATTTCGTTCTGCTCGAAGTCCTACGCAGCGCCCAAGCCACCCAATACGGTAATGTGCCTCAAGATGTTATAGTCAAAGAATCGCAACTACGGGCAGAAATCACCTATATCGAAAAAGAAATTTTCGATGCCGCCGAAGATGATTCCGGATTTTCAGACGATCTCTTCAAACTCAAGCAGAAGTACTATAGTTTTTTGGATACGATCAAAGCCAACTATCCGAAATACCACGAGCTTAAATACAAAAGTATAGCCTTGGATTTGGCAACAGTGCGCAAAAAAGCATTGGAAGACAACGGCACTTTGGTCTCTTACACCCTGACCGACGATTATCTGTACGCTATCGTTTTGAACGAATCAAAGGAAAATTTTCTAAAATTGCCCTTTTCGGATGCTGATCGAGAGTCCGTCCATGAATTCTACAGGATACTTTCCAGCCCCTCTATCGGCGATTCCCAAAAAGCTATTTCCGATTTAGGCAAAAACTTATATGACAAAATCCTGAAAAAGCCATTGGAAGGTTTCGATACTAAAAGTCTGACAATAATCCCTGATGGCGAATTACATTATCTGCCCTTCGACCTTCTGCAGGAAAATGAGTCTTATTTGTTGCACACTACAGCTATCGGGTATGGTAATTCCTTGGCCTCGCTAGTAGAACTTAAGAATAAAGAGCCCGCCAGTCAAAACCGGTTATTGGCCTTCGCGCCGATGTTCGATAATACGACCATAGAAGAGCTACCCGAAGAACAGACCCGCCAGTTGGGTAAATTAACCTACAATGATGATGAGGTAAATGGTATCGAAACACTTTATGATGGTGATATATTTATGGCTGGTCGGGCAACGTTGACCAATTTTATGATGAATGCGCCCCTGTTCAATGTCATCCATCTGGCCACCCATGCCTCCGCCAACGATGCCTATCCCGATTATTCCTATCTAGCGTTTACCGATACACAAGATAGTACCGAGGGTAACATCCTCTACATCAAAGACCTCTACAATACTACTTTAAATGCCGATATGGTGACCCTAAGCGCCTGCCAAACGGGTATCGGAAAACTGCAAAAAGGGCAAGGCATGCTCAGCCTTTCCAAAGGATTTTATTACGCTGGCGCCAAATCGTTGGTCAATACACTCTGGAAAATAAACGACAAGAGTACGGTAACTTTGATGGAATATTTCTATAAAGGATTGAGTGAGGGGAAATCGAAAACGGAGGCTCTGCGCGATGCCAAGCTAAAATATTTGAAAACTACGGACGACGATTTACTCCGACATCCGTATTATTGGGCCGCGTTTGTGGTCTCGGGCGATGTTGCGCCGATAACCGAAACCTATTATTGGTGGTACATCGGTGCTGGGGTCGCATTTTTTGTGGTGTTGTTTTTAATGTCTAAAAGAAGGACTACTAAAAAAGAATCTGGGCATGTCGAATTTGGGAAGGTTTTATAAGGACCACGGCATGTGATCGCAAGACGCCAAATGTGAGCAAGGGCATAAAACTAAAATACATATTATCAGTGAAGATAGGCTCCCATCCCACTCTTTCACTATCAACTTTGATAAAGCTACAATCTCTTTTTACAGCCAATTATTAGTTGAAATACTCGCGGGTTTATTTTAGGGGTCAACACGACTTTATCAAAATTCTGTATCAAGCTCATCCAATAAGGCTTCCGCTGCCTCCTCCTTAAAACTTCCCATTTCTACCAATTTTTCCAATTGTGTCTTGCTTTCGGTGACATCGTTCTGCTTAAGATAAGCCAGCGCAAGATACCAAGTCGCCCGATCCTTCAATTGTCCATCATTTTCGATATAACCTTCCAACAAAGGAATGGCTTCTTGGTGGTTGTTTAGTTGCATCAGTACGATGGCCTCGTAAAAAGCGATGTACGGATCGTTGTGTTGTACTTGTAGTTCTTTAAATAGTTCTAGGGCAAGGCTGTAATTTGCATTTTCGTAGGAAGTAAAGGCCCGGGTCTTCAAATCTTCAAGCTGTTCGCCGCGTTCAATGGGATGCACTACATTTTCGTAGGGGACAAAGTTGGCGGCATACAATTGGTCGGTATTCAAATCGGGATTATTGAAGAAAAGCAACCACGAACCAAACCCGAGTAGCAAGATAACCGATGCCGCCACGAGCCAGGCCCGGATCGAAATTACTTTCGTTTCGATTTTTTTGGTTCGGCCATCTTCTGAATCCACAAGCGTTTCGGTATCGAGATTCGAGAATAACGACTTGATTTTCTGGCGTTCCTCTTTTTTTAAAGCAGACTTTAATTCCTTTTGAAATTCGAAATCTGCTTCAAATTCGGCATCCGATTGTAACAAACGGTCAAACTCCGCCCGTTGGTCTTCGGAGAGGGTGTCTTCGAAATAGCCATTTATCAAAGCTTCATTGTCCATCTTTTTTTGGGATTTGGGTCATTTTTCGCAAAGTGTATATCATTATTTTTTATCGGTGATTTTGTCATCCGAAATTCGCCATTTGTAACTAGCGTTCAGCGATTAGCGTTTTAAGCGTCTTCAGGCATCTTGACTTCTGGCTCTTCACCACATTCTTGTTCTCATAGCCCTGAACGCTTACGATTTCATCCAGTTTCATACCCTGTAAATAAAACAGTTCCAAAATCTCCCGACACTTATCACCCAGTTTTTTAAAATTCGCTGTCAATTTCTTTTGGTATTCATCCAGGCCTTCGTCTTTATAAACATCTTCCATAACGGCCTTCTCCTTTTGGTCAAAAATATAATTTTCGTCGGTTGCCACTTCTTTGGTGTCCCTGAATTTTTTAAAAAGCATAAACTTTCCTGTACTGAACAAATAGGTTTTTAGGCTGCTCTTTAGGTTGTCCAACTTTCCGGCTAAAGCATTTTCGTATACGGCAATAATGGCATCCTGAAAAATATCCTCTAGAGTATCATCCGCTTTGGTGTATCGCGAAGCAAACCTGAAAAATTCAGACTTGTATTCCCGATATACATCCTTTAATGCATTTCTGTCCCGCTTTTTCAATTGGGCAATTAGCTGCTTGTCATCCATTAGTGTCCGGTTGGTAAAAAGGTAAACATACCCTAAATATAATTTTTTTTTAACAGGGATGTTGACCTTTTGCGGTTTAGGGTACAAATGGGCGAAGAATCGATAAAAAGATACAGTTATGAAAGCGATACGAACTACAGTTACTATCCTATTTTTCTTATTACTGGGAATATCCGCAAATGCCCAATTCTGGGAAAAGGTGACCAAGAGCGCCGAAAATGCCGCCGAACGTGCTGTTATTAGAAAAACGGAACAAAAGGTTAACAAAGAAACCGAAAAAGCCATGGACACCATTTTGGGCAATGGCAAAAATCGAAAAAAGCATACTTCAAAAAGCGACGGGAATCCTGAAGTGACAGAAAATGATAGTCCGTTAACTATTCCAAAGGAAACAGATCTTTCAGAACAAAGAACGCAGCCCGATACATCACAACCCAAGACTTGGTCAAAATATAATTTCATTCCGGGAGACAAAATCATCTTCGAAGACGACCTGGGCAGTGAGGAGAGCGGGGAGTTTCCATCCCGGTGGGATCTTAGTCAAGGAAGTGCCGAAAATGCGAAACTGGGCGATGAGAACATTATCAATTTCGAAAACGGGAGTATTATCACTCCACTTATGGAGACCGAGAACTATCTGCCCGAGGTATTTACCATAGAGTTCGATGTTTATTTCAATGATGCGGGTGCCTCCTATCAATCTTACGACATTCGTTTTTGGCAGGGCACAAGTAGTGTAAGTGATGGGGAAGATAGTTTCTGGCCCATCCGGATTTTTAGAGATGGCGCATCGACCATTACAACGAAACAGAACATTAGAAAAGATCTTGCCGGTCATAGTAAAGAGAGCGACAAAACGACAGGCTGGAAACATGTTGCTATTTCATTTAACCAACGCAGTCTAAAGGTATTTGTAGATGAGTATCGTCCATTGAATATTCCAAATTATGGGTACCGACCCAAAATGCTAAGTATAGGCTCCTATTTTTTCGGTGCTGCAAAAACGATGGCAATAAAGAACATTCGAATAGCCGAAGGCGGCAAAAAACTCTACGACCGTGTAATGGCCGACGGGAAATTCGTTACCCGTGGGATTCTGTTTGACGTGAACAAGGCGACCTTAAAACCAAGCTCCATGGGGGTAATCAACGAAGTTGCCCAGATGATGCAGGAGCATACCGATCTGAAATTCAGTATCGAAGGCCATACCGATAGCGATGGAGATGAAACGCACAATCTTGAGCTCTCGGAGAAACGGGCCGCAGCTGTAAAAGAAGTACTAGCAAATTCAGGCATCGATAGTTCAAGACTAGAAATAAAGGGCATGGGCGAAGCTGTACCAGTCTCCGATAATACGACCCCAGAAGGCAAGGCAAATAATCGCCGGGTGGAGTTTGTGAAAATATAGTGCGTGACAAAATTCTTTACGGATAGAACAAAATAGAAATTATGAAAACGATGAAAACCAAACTGCAATGGCTAGGATGTTTCCTAGCGCTAATGCTGACTTCCGCATGTTCCGTAGAAAAACTAACTGACTCCCTTAGATGTGATTCCGCACCACTTTTCAAAGAGGCAAAGGTCGAACATATTTTCTATCAGGAAGCTCTGGATGCCTATGCCAAGGAACAAAGTGCAGCCCATTGCCAAGAATTGAAGACCTCTGGCAATGATTATATCAAAGCGGTTCAAAAATACATCGATTGTAGCGAGGAAGGGGATGAAGCGGTTAAAAGAGAACTTAAAGACACCAAAAAGGCACTGGCCAACCTTGAATGTTAATGAGATTTTTTCATAGCTGACATTAATAAGGTGTAATAGACCCACTCAATGAGAATGTAAAAAGGAATTATTAATAATTAAAACTAGAAATCATGAAAACAAGTAAAAAGATGAAAATGAACACGACAAAACTTTTTTTAATCGGCTGCGGCGCGGCGATGATTACATTGACCAGCGGATGTAGTAAAGATAATCCGTTGAATCCTACGGGAAACTGCTTCGACGGAAATTGGGCCCAACAATATTCCGATGAACTGCAGGCATGGACGAATGCCGCATCAACTTACAACGAAAATCCTACCACAGCCAATTGCGGCAAGTACAAATCAGCCGCCAAGAGTTATTTGGACGCCCTAAAGGAAGTGGCCGATTGCGTGCCCACAGCCAGTAAGGCCGATATCAACAAAGAGATTAATGAAGCGAAGGCCAATATCGATAAGGAAGGCTGTGACTAGAACCTGTTAACACTAATGCGGAATCATCGAGTTCTTGATGATTCTCCGGATTTCTTGGTGGTTTTAATCAAACATAGGGGCTACGTTGCAACAACAGCCAAGAAATCCGAAAAAAAAGTGAAAAAAGAATGCCCCAGACAGGACAAGTTTGGAAAAGGAGTCCCTAAGCATAGGAAAACGTATTGACCGGCAAGAGAATATGTAACTGCCGATAACGAAGACCTAGAAACTTGGGAGCTGGTCGAAAAATTGAATTTGGTAAAGCTATCGGATCTAACAAAATAAAAACAAAAACCATGAAAAATACAGTGAAATTCTTGACCGCAGTACTAGTATTGACAACGCTAAGTGCCTGTATGGGCGAAGTGACCGAAAAACTGAGGACGGCAAAAAAAGGGATCTCGAACGCCACTACTTTTGCCAAAGAAGCCCAAAAGGTCGAGGAGCGGATCGAAAAACTTAAAGAAGCAGTTCCCTTGACCAATGATCAACTTAAATCGTGGCTTCCGAAAAGTCTTGATGGTATGGAACGCACCGGTTTCAAAGTCGGTCAAGCAGGTATGTACCAAGTAAATTCTGTAGAGGGAACTTACAAATTATCCGAAGACCAAAAGAAGTTCAGCGTAATGGTCATCGACGGTGCCGGCCCAACGGGCAGCATGATGTCGGCGGGTTATGGTTTGCTGGGAAATTTTGAGATGGAGACCGAAGACGAGTACAAATACCAGCAAACGGTCGAGGTCGATGGCGTAAAGGCCCAACAGACCTATAAGAAAAAGTCGAACGATACCCAATTGATATTCGCCTATCAAGAACGGTTTTTGGTGACCGTTAATGCTACCGATATGAACGTAGAAGAAACTTGGCAGGTGACCAAAAAATTGAATTTAGAAGATTTGGCCGATTTGGCTGAATAACCAAAAGCTATACTGCCGATACCTTAAAGGTTTCCATAAACGAGTAAGCAAATGAACAGTAATAACAGTAATAATAGACGTATGAATATTGATAAACCAACGGATACTACATAAGAATGATGCGATTAATCTTTCATATTAGTACACTACTCCTAGTATTCAATCCACTCTATTCTCAAGATGAACCGAGAAAAAGAAACAACCTCCTATTCTTGGAGCTCATGGGAGCGGCTGAAGAAGGTGCCGGAATCGGCTATGAGCGTTATTTTCAATTAAGTAGGTTGTTCCGGTATTCAGTAAGAAGCGGCCTTTCGTATAACCTTGAATACAAGCACGTTCCACTTTTTTTGGGCAATAGTCTTATGTTCGGCAAAAGACACAATGTCGAAGTCGGCCTAAATTTTATGGCAAAATATGCTGATACCTACTATGTCGACAATCCTGAATTTAATCCAGAGAAAGAAATTGGACACGGTAATGACCCATCTATGGAAATCGTTCTGCGTAGGAATATATTCAATGGGCTGCTGGGGTATAGATATCAGAACGAAAAAAGTGGATTTATGGTCCGAACTTTTATAGGCACTCCGATTGAACAAAATGAAAAATTTTCTGTCGGCCCTCATATTGGTGCCTCTCTAGGTCTATCGTTTTAATCATTTTATTCAAGTGCTTACCAAGACCGTTCAAGAATTAAAACGGAGAATGATAGTCTAAAATCACAACCTCAAACTTTGATAATAAACTTAAAAGATTTCATAACAGCTCTTTCCGAACAATCCAACAAAATCTCCGATCTGAAATATGCATTCAACAATTGAAAACCTATCTCACCAATGATTGGAAGTCGCAACTGAATTTACCGGAAAAGCATGTTAACCTTTTCCCGATTTGGGCACTAATGAGAAATAAACATTAATCACACGAAAAAATGGAAACAACAAAAACAGAATTGGGCACCGCCGAGGCGGTCGCCGTAAACGAAGAGGCAAAAAAGATTGCCATAATTGGCTACATAACTATAATAGGTCTGGTCATCGCCTTTGTAATGAACAACGAAAAGAAACTGGGTTTTGCCAGTTATCATATTCGGCAATCAATAGGGCTTTGTGCAACCGGACTTGCGCTGGGGGTAATTGGTATTATTCCCATCTTGGGCTGGTTAATTAACTTAGTAGGCATTTTTGTTTTGCTTTACATGTGGGTCATGGCCCTGATGAACGCTATCAATGCAAAAGAAAAGCCTGCACCTATTTTGGGAAAGAAATATGAAGTTTGGTTCAAGGGGATTTAACTATGAATAAAAAAGTAAAAAGCATGAGCATTATTTACGGATGCCAACAACAATAGCACAAGGTAAATAGGCACATGCTTCTTTTTCGGGAAAAAGTACGAACTATACAAAACTCAAGGCAATCTATACAATTCTCCGTGATTATCGACTATACTGGCTTTATCTTGCTTTCGAAAAAATTACGTTATGAAATCCGCTATCGTTTATGTTGTTCTTTTGGCCATTGCGGGCCTGAGCTTGGCCAATTGTCTTCTGCTGATCTTCCGATAATTCTATATGCTTCACTAATCACGGAAAATGAGCCCGTATCCGAGTTTTAAATATCCATGGCTCTGCATTTCATCGAATAAACAGAACCGTTCGTATTTTTCACAACATCCATCACCAAGTTCACAACAATAATTTAGAAAAATTGAAATTGCGGTGTAAGTTTACATTGTAATTAAGTGATAGTGTTGACCCCAAACCGACACCTTACCTACAGAAGCTAACTTAATTGCCCGATCTTAACAGTAACCTACTTAACAAAAAACACCCCTCGAAAGTGGGGCTTTTTTTATAGGGACTGGTGAAGAACTACCAAAATTTATTTCTCGATATAGGGTCGGGCAACGACCGCGGTGATATAGGCCACGATGTAAATCAACAGTATGATAACGTATTTATCCATGGCCAGAAGGTGTGTGACTACACTATATACGTTGTAAAATCACTAAAAAGATTACGGCTACCGACAAAAAATTTCCCGTAATTTACTTTAGGAGGATTACTCTTACCGTCACCAGTTGCAAACTTGTCTGCAGAAAGGAACACGGACAATAGCTCACCTTAATTAAATTAGTCTTGGTTTTTAGATCTAGAATTGCGGTTACTAGGCTAAGGCGAAGTATGTCGAAATGTAGCAAATTCACTTCTTTTTAGATATTATAAAAAAGCATCTTCCTGTTTATAGGCGTCGATAACTGCCTGCTCGCCGACTTTACCTTCTTTAGAGTTTCCGTGTTCCATACCTAGAACGCCATCGAAACCCTTTTCATGAATCCACTTGAAGACATTCTTGTAATTGATTTCGCCCGTGGTAGGTTCTTTTCGGCCAGGGTTGTCCCCGATTTGTATATACGCAATCTCATCCCAGGTCAGTCCCATATTATGAATAAGGTGACCCTCTGTTTTTTGTAAATGATAGATATCGAACAGTATTTTGCATGAAGGACTATCGACTCCCTTGCAGATCATATAGGTCTGATCGGAGTTCTGTAAATACAGGTCAGGGGAGTCTGACAAAGGTTCTAGCACCATAATTAGTCCGTGGGGCTCGAAAATTTCGGCACCCCTTTTCAGGGCTTCGATTACATGGGCGTCCTGTATACCGATGGGCAGGTTTCTTTCGAATCCGCCGGGCACTACGGTCATCCATTTTGCATTGCATCTCTTCGCGACCTCGACTGCTTTTTTACATCCATCTAAAAAAATATCGATGTGTTCTTTTTTGCCAGCGGCCAGAGTATTGGCCATGTTACCCCCTTTTTGGATGACAAAAACGCCCATAGTAATACCGCGTTTGGCCATGGTTTCGCCCATTTTGACCTGTAGGGCAACATCCCTGTTCATCATGCCATTGTCTTCAAAAGCGGTAAAACCTTGATCGGCCATAAAATTAAGCTGATCAATGGGATCCTTTCCCGCAAGATTTTCGAACATGCCAATATGCGGTGCATACTTGAGGTTGAACTTATGCGGAGCTAAAATGCTGTGATTACTTTTTTTGGCATAAGCAAAAGCCCCTCCCATAGAAATTGCACCGCCCGTCAAAGCGGTTTTTTGAATAAAGTTCCTTCTTCTCATTTTGATATTGGTGTATGTGGAGGATTAGATGTATCAAGCATATTAAAGTGACCAAGCCTTTCCGCCCGTCAACTCCTCTAAATCCCCACATGCGATGTATTCGCCAGGTACAGGAAGATATGCCAACACTTCTTCGCCGACAAATTCGGAGGTTTTGTAGCCCATGATTGTCAGCCCCCTTAGATTATTGGCAAAAGCGAAACGGGAGATGTTCTCATCCAATAATGCTTCTTTTCCTTCCGAAACGGCTTCCTGGTATTGCCGTATGGCCGTGAAGTTTTTGGTTTGGTTTTCCGGGGTCGTTTTTAACGCGGCCGCCAGAATCGGTTCAAGCTCTTCCGCAGTCAGGTCGCCAGCTTTTTCCTTACCGGAATCCTTTAACGCTTTTTCCATAAAGCGGCCCAACGACATTTTTACGAATTCTTGCTGTTGGGGCTCCATTACCTGATCGGTAAACCGGTCTATAAATAAATGTACCTGGGTCTCCGAGGCCGATGGAGTGTCAGTCTTAGGGATGATGATATCCACCAGTTTGGTTAGGGCTGCTCCTTCATCCTTGGTGAAGAAATCGGGAGTCCATGCCAGTTCGGTCTCGGTTTTGCAACTTTGAACAATGCTTATCAACGTTGGGGTAGCCACGGTGTATCCTAAGGCCAATCCCATATTTCTGAGTGCTTTTCTTCTATCCATTATATAGTTCCTTTTTTAAGTTGTTCTGCCGCATGATTTGCAGCCCTGGCCGTAAAGGCCATATAGGTCAATGAAGGGTTGACGCAACTGGCAGAGGTCATAAAAGCCCCGTCGGTTACATAAACGTTTGGTACATCGTGAACCTGGTTGTGACCGTTCAGTACTGAAGTGCGCCGGTTTCTTCCCATACGTGCGGTACCCATCTCATGTATGCCTAGGCCTAAAGCCCCGGGCCTATCGTAGGGCTCCACATCACTGAATCCAGCTTTTTCAAGCATGTCGACGGCCGATTCTTTCATGTCTTTCCGCATGCTCCATTCGTTTTCCTTAAATTCAGCGTCAAAGGTGACCGTGGGCAAGCCCCAGCCATCCAGTTTTTCGTAGTCCATGGTCATGCGGTTCTCTTCATAGGGAAGCGTTTCCCCAAATCCCGTCATACCGAATCTCCAGCCACCGGGTTTTAGGATGGCATCTTTAAGGTCTTTGCCGTAAGATAGTTCGGCAACCGAATCTTCCCAATCGCCGCGTGAGGCGCCACCTTGGTATCCGAAGCCTCTTTTATAGTCCGTTCGGTTCGTATCGCCACCCAAATTTCTGAAACGCGGTAAGTAGATACCGTTGGGCTTTCTTCCTTTATAATATTTATCCTCGAAACCGTCGTATTTACCCGATGCGCCGACGCCTAAATGATGGTCCATGATGTTACGGCCCAATTGATCGGAATCGTTGCCCATACCCTCGGGAAAACGGTCGGATTTTGATTGCATTAGAATAGCGGTCGACGCGATGGCGGAGGCACATAGAAAAATCACCTTCGCCTTGAATTCGTGAGCTTCTTTGGTTACGCGGTCAATGACCTTGACGCCGGTCGCCCTTTTGGTGTCGGCATCGTAGATTATCTCGTGAACTATGGAATCTGGCCGAAGCGTCATATTGCCCGTTTTTTCGGCGGCGGGCAAGGTAGACGAGTTACTGCTGAAGTAGGCGCCGAAAGGGCATCCCCTGATACAGCGGTTACGATACTGGCAGCGGCTACGGCCATCATACGCCTTATCACTGTTGATATGGGCGACCCTACCTGCGGTAACGACCCTGCCGTCAAAATTTTCGTCGGTCTTTTCCCTGAAATGTTGTTCCACACAATTGAGTTCCATCATGGGCTCGAACTGTCCGTCGGGTAACTGGGGCAATCCCAAGTTTTCTCCCGTCACCCCGATATACGATTCCACTTTATCGTACCAAGGGGCAATATCCTTATAACGTACCGGCCAATCGACGGATATACCATCCTTCTGGTTGGCAGTAAAGTCGATATCGCTCCATCGATAACTATGGCGGCCCCATTGTAAGGACCGGCCACCGACGTGGTAGCCGCGCATCCAATCGAAACGTTTGATTTCATTATAGGGGTGCTCGAGGTCGTTCACAAACCACATTGCGCTAGGTGCCTTGGTAGTGTAGCCGGTGCGGGACTGCTTGAGCTGTTTTTTCTGCTCTTCCAAGGGAAGTTCGCCGCGCAACGGGAAATCCCAGTCATCCATATTGGCGGTTTCATAGTCGTCGATGTGCTTTACCATCCTTCCGCGTTCGAGTACCAGTGTTTTTAATCCGTTCTCACAAAGTTCCTTTGCCGCCCAGCCGCCACTGATACCAGTGCCTACCACGATGGCGTCGTACGAATCTTGCTCTTGATTGTAATAGAATTTATCCATGGAAATGAATTGTTTAGTCTCTAAATTTATTAAATATAAAATTAATTATCTACATTTAGTCGCTATACTTCTTAATACGACGGTATTTGAGTTGAAGTTTTAAACGATACCCATAGAACAAACATCAATAAACCATACTTAATAATGAAACGCAGAAATTTTATCAGGAATAGTTCTCAAGCAGGTCTTGCATTGTCTTTTTTAGGGATGTATGCTTGTAAAGAAACAAAGAAACAGGAAAACGAAACGACGGAAGATGTCGATCTGACCGCTAAAGAAGTCGATCCGTTTTTTAAACTCTCGCTGGCGCAATGGAGTATCCATAAAATGATTAAGGAGGATGGTGTCGATCCCTACACCTTCGCCGAAAAGGCCAAAAATTGGGGATTTTCAGGATTAGAGTACGTGAACCAACTGTATCCTGCCGATTTGGATGATAACGAATATTCGGAGGAAGCCATGGCCAATTTTATCGAAAAATCGAATGCCGAAGCCGAAAAACATGGTATGCAGAACGTATTGATCATGATTGATGGCCAGGGTAATTTGGCGGTAAGCGACGCCAAGGAAAGAAAAGAAGCCGTTGAGCGCCACCACAAATGGGTCGATGCCGCAAAAGCGATGGGATGCCACTCCATACGCGTCAATCTTGCCGGAAGCGACGTGCGCGAGGAATGGAAGGCCAATTCGATTGACGGATTGACTCAATTGGGTGGTTATGCCAAGGAAAAGAACATAAATATCATCGTTGAAAATCATGGGGGACTCTCATCGAACGGAGCCATGCTCGCAGATGTGATGGCTACGGTAGATATGGACAATGTTGGTACCCTGCCCGATTTCGGAAATTTCTGTATCACACGTTCAGATGATGGCTGTGCCGAGGAATATGATAAGTACAAAGGGGTGAAAGAACTGATGCCCTACGCCAAGGCGGTAAGTGCCAAGAGCAACGTTTTCGATGCGGATGGCAACGAGAAGGTAATCGACTATGTGCAAATGCTGCAGATCGTAAAAGACCACGGTTATACCAGTTACATCGGGGTGGAGTATGAAGGTAGCGAGCTCAGTGAAGAGGCCGGTATCATTGCCACTAGGGATTT
>RCMY010000055.1_pt1 | contig 97456 bp, 80 predicted proteins | sample 2041341 | NCBI WGS metagenome assembly RCMY01 (sample SAMN09708234, study PRJNA481090) | Marine sediment metagenome, whole genome shotgun sequencing project. | reverse complement strand
TGCTCGACACCATTACCGAAAAATTACAATCGATACTTCTTCTCCCGGAAAACCATGCTCCTTTTCGTCCGGGTTTTCGTGTAACACAGATACAAATGTGAGTCACATATTTTGGCAAAAACGCACGTGCAAACGATTGCAGTATACAGGGAAGAAAGGGTTAAGGTGTACGGCATTACGGAAAAGGCTGACCTTTCCCTGGCAATTCTCTGTTTTCCTGTAGCGATAACTGAGCTCTGGGGCCAGCGAATTATTGACCTAGAGCGCTCTCTCAAGCGATTCGAACTCGTTACCTGGCACGCTGGCAACAGCAATACAATCGAGTTACACCTCCTCTTTGACAGCAATCATGGGAAGGTTGTGCGCAATGCCTTAAACGCACTATTGAAAAACGAAAAGAACACGGAATTTACCCTGAAACAGCCGGTGGAGCTATTGTTTCTGTACGGTCCTCATTTCCAGGACAGATTCGGTATTGTTGATATTGCCTTTACTGCTTTGAGCAAACACAACATCGAAATACTCGTTTCCGGTTGTGCCGGAACCAGCATGTATTTTGTTACTTCGAAAGACCAAGGTAGTAAGGGATTAAAAATTCTCACCAATACCTTCGTCATTCCCACGACAGTATCGCCACAATGACTGCTACAGGCCGACGTATACCTTCGATTACTTCACTGCTGCACAATATATTTTTTCCCTCTTCAACTCTGCACAATCCGCAAACCAATGAAAGAAGCTAATGATTTTGACATAAGTGAAATTGACTGGCGACTCCGGGTCTTCGATGCTCTGTCTTTTCCAACCCTCATTTTAAATACCGACAGTACCATAATTGCTGCCAACACAAAATTTTATGAACGAAACGAAACGACAAGTAAGCAAATCGTCGGCAGGACCTGCAAAGATATTTTTTCTGAAGACAAATCGCTGAAACATCTCTCCTGTTCACAAGCCGAATGCCCTCTTCAGCGGGTGTTAGAAAAAAATGAGAATCAGTCTATTGTCCATAAAAATGTTACAAAGGACGGCGAAATTATCTGGGAAGAAAGGGTCTTTGCCCCTATTTTAGGCAGCAACGGGGAGGTTAAATATGTCATTGAGAGTCTTCGCGATATCACCAAAATTAAACACCTGGAGAAAAAATACAGCGACGTCCGGGAACTGATCGATAAGGTTTTACAGAGTTCGGTTAATGCCATTATGGCCGCAGATCGTAAAGGTGAAATCATCCTGATGAATAAAGCGGCGGAAAATCTTTTTGGGTACTCGGTCCAAGAAGCGAATTTACTCAATATTGAGGATTTTTATCCAGCTGGAACCGCCCGAGAAATTATGAAAAAACTTCGTGCAAAAAATATAGGGGAAGCGGGCAAGCTTCCCAGCACACAAGTCAATGTCCTCAACAGAAAAAGCGAGTTGATTCCGGTCGAGATGACCGCTGCTATTATTTATGAAGATGGGAATGAGGCAGCTTCCGCGGCAATATTTAATGATCTTCGAGAAAAACAGGCCGTCCAGAAAAAACTCGAGGAAACGGAAAATCAACTTTTCCAGGCGGAAAAACTGGCATCTCTTGGCCGGTTGGCAGCAGGAGTGGCCCACGAAATCAACAACCCACTGACCAGTATCCTGCTCTACGGCAATCTGATGCGGGAAAAAATGGAAGAAAAAAATCCTCTGACCAGCAACCTCGACTATATCCTGGAAGATGCTGAACGATGCAAGGATATAGTCAAAAACCTCCTCGCCTACAGTCGTCAGACCCGTCCGGCAAAAAACATCTTCTACCTGAACAATCTTATCAGCGAAAGTCTGCGCCTGATCCGCGACCAAAAACTTTTTATGAACATAAACATTATCAAAGACCTCGACGACTGCCAGACCCTCATCAATGCCGATAAGAACCAACTGTGCCAGGTCCTCATCAATCTGACAATCAACGCCATTGATGCCATGGAAGGCAATGGAACTCTTACTCTTAGGACTTATCGGGACCGTGAAGTTGGCAGAGCCTATATTGAGGTTATTGATACCGGCAGCGGTATCCCCCAGGAAAACCTGGCGAAAGTATTTGACCCGTTTTTTACCACCAAGGAAATCGGTAAAGGGACCGGACTCGGACTGAGCATGGCTTATGGTATTCTGGAAGAAAATCACGGGAGGATATCCGTTAAACAGACTGGCCCTGAGGGGACGACCATCCTTCTGGAACTGCCGGAAGAATTAGTTGCAGACAAGTTTCAATTTATGTCAATCGGCTGAATGAACGTATTCAAGACAATCTCACAACTCTTGCAAGGCCCACTCCTCAAACGAGCACTCTACTCTTTACCTTCAATGGGTATTAGACAATATCCCATCCATATAATTAAGCAATCGCAGATACTCATGATCATTTTTTTTTATATTCGTGTGAATCACTACTCGACTCGTTTCATAAAAAACAGTATATTCTGTATAATGCACTGCATCGTAACGGCAGATAACTATACATACAACACCACCTCACAAGCAATATATGCTTGAAAGTGGTGCGAAGAAGGAGGCGACGAGTATCATTTGCGATTAATCAAATCAAGTTCCTGAAATTTGATACCCGCACATTGATAAACTATTAAACAATTCCAATTCCGGGAAAAAGACGAGGGTATAGAGATTGCGCCATGAATTCTAATATACTAAATATACTATTGGGTTTATCTGTCAGTATCTGTCTGGTTGGTTTGGTTATCAGATTAATAGTCTGGTTCTCCCAAGGCATACGCCCCTCCGAATCCGGCCCCACTCCTGCTCTTGGTATCGGCGGGAGAATAGGTGCGGCAACAAGGGGAATACTCGGAACAATTTTTAGTTCAAGAATTTTTCTCATCCTGAAATCGATCTTGGTCGATTTACTCTTTCAAAAACGGATTTTTGACAAGAGCTATCTCCGATGGACAGCGCATACGCTTATTTTCGTTGGTTTTATCCTGCTCTTTTTCATGCACTCCCTCGATTCGATTGTATCAGAGTCCCTCTTTACTGATTACTACTCGACGCTCAATCCTTTTCTTTTCTTGCGAGATCTTTTCGGAGTGATGGTACTCATCGGGATAGGTATTGCCATTGTCCGAAGGATCTCTCTTAAACCTCAGCGACTGCGAACTTCTGCCAGTGACTGGGCCGCTCTTGTTTTTGTCGGGGGCATTATTGTCTCGGGCATTTTGCTCTCAGGTGCTAAAATGTCGTCTTTCACCATGTACCAGAACATGGTGGATGAATATGCCTCGCTGGATGAAGAAGAAGGAAAAGCCCTCGAAGCATTCTGGGTCCAGGAAAACGGCGTAGTATCACCAAATATTGCAAAACCAATCGACGCAGAACTGGTCGCCCTTGGACGTGAGGTTAACGCTGACAGCTGCATCACTTGCCACGCCTCAAATAGAACTGCTTTCGCCAGCTTTGCCGTGGCTACAGTCAGCCGGCCGTTTGCTGCTATAGTTGGTGATTTCAATTGGGTAACGATACTCTGGTATCTGCATATTGTTGCCTGCCTGTCTTTTTTGGCCTGGCTGCCGTTCAGCAAAATGTTCCATATTATTGCCGCCCCTGTTAGCCTTATCACTAAAAGAGTCACTGGTGATGAAATAAACGAGCCGGCCAATGTACTCAACGCACAAATGGTTGGGTTATCAGCCTGTACCCATTGTGGCACCTGCTCCATAGAATGTTCGTCGGGCATGTTTTATGAGACATTTCAGAATGATTTCATTCTGCCGTCTGAAAAAGTTCAGTACCTTAAAAAATTTGCGGCAGGTAAAGAGCACGATCCCGCGATAATAAAACGCATGCAGCAAGGTCTCTATGTCTGCACCAGCTGTGATCGCTGCACCACTGTCTGCCCGTCAGGTATCAATCTGAAACAACTGTTTGTCAGTGCACGTTACAGCCTGCTTGAGTCCGGTACTCCCGAGACGACAATGCTCAGTCATTTTTCCTTTCCCCTTGCTCTTGCCCAAAATTTTGTCGACGACCACATTAAGGCACTGAAAAAAGTCACAGATCTCTTTAAAAAGAACTTTCAGCATCTGGCAGATCTTTCTTCTCCGCTCACTCTCGGAAAAACAACTGGCGTTGCTAACAACAGCTATAAAAGTTGCTACTCATGCCAGCGCTGCACCAATGTCTGCCCGGTGGTTAGAAGCTATGACAATCCGACGGAGGCTCTGGGTATGTTGCCCCATCAGATCATGTTCAGCCTGGGTATTGGCAAGGTTGATCTAGCCATGGGAGCGCAAATGATCTGGAGTTGTTCCACCTGTTATCTCTGTCAGGAACATTGTCCAAACCAAGTCCAACTTTGTGATATTTTTTATAATCTCAAAAACAGTGCCATCAACAAAATGGAGGCTGCAGCGAGCTCATGAAATACGCATTTTTTCAAGGGTGCAACATCCCTATTCGTATCAAACAGTATGCAACATCCACCGAAGCCGTACTGAATAAATTCGGCATCGAATTAGAAGTCGTCCCGGACTTCAACTGTTGCGGTTATCCTGCGCGTAATGTCGATGAAAAGGCATATCTCCTGCCTTCTGTCCGGAATATGGCTATTGCCGAAAAAATGGACCTCGATATAGCTGTAATCTGCAACTGTTGTTTTGCCAGTCTGCAGAAAGCCAAAAGTGTCATGGCCGATAATAGCCGGCTCAAAGATGAAATGAACGGCTTTCTTAAGAAAGAGTCATTACAGTACACTGGCAAGGTACAGATAAAACATTTTTTAACAGTACTCTATGAAGATATCGGGATCGAAAAAATCAAAAGTGCACTGGTCAATCGAATCAAGGACCTGAATATCTCGGTCATTCACGGGTGTCATATTCTGCGGCCACGAGAAATCACTACCTTTGATGACTCTTTCGTCCCACGGATAACCGACGAACTTGTACAGCTAACCGGAGTTACCAGCCTTGACTGGCGTGGTAAACTAGAATGTTGCGGAGCTGCCCTGGCCGGCATCAACACCGACCTCTCACACAAGCTGCTGCAAGAGAAAATTTCGGGTGCAGAGGCTGCCGGCGCCAATTATATTATCCCCGTCTGCTCCTACTGCCACCTGCAATTCGACACAACCCAGAAAAATATCCATGACGCCAAGCAGGCCGGTAAACTCCTGCCGGTACTCCTCTACCCACAGCTTCTTGGTCTCTGTCTTGGCATTGAGGAGCAACTCTTGGGAATCGATCAAAACAGCACTATAGAAGCTGAGGATATAGAACGCTTAAAATCTCTTCTCGGTCCTCCGGTAGAAGAAAAGAAAAAAGCAAAGAAAAAAGCTGCGACTGCTGCCTGACGAACCACCTTCTCCATGAGCTGTCTCTATGTCAAACCACCTCTCTGATCTGTATCGAGATGAGGTGGTTTTTTCTTTTTTTTTCTCTGAAAATGTTTACTATTAACCACGAGTTAAAATAAATTCCAAATGTGGCAAAATGCGAGTAAATTTTTGTATTTGCTTGGTACTTTTATCTGGAGATTCGTATGAGCAAGATTATAGCGTTTGCCGGAAAAGGCGGCGTCGGCAAAACCACAGTTGCATCACTCGTCATTCGTTACCTGGGCGCGACAGGGAGATCACCGATTCTCGCCGTAGACGCCGACCCGAACAGCAATCTGGGTGAAACGATGGGACTGGAAGTTCCCAGTACTATTGGTGATATTCGTGAAAACTACATGAGAGACCCGCAAGGAATTCCTTCCGGAATGGATAAGATAAACTACCTTGAACTTCTGATAGAGCAGGCACTCATCGAAAAACCTACCTTCGATCTTCTGGTTATGGGGCGGCAGGAAGGACAGGGCTGCTATTGTATGGTCAATAACATCCTTAATAACTTCACGGACAAACTGAGTGCACATTATAAATATATGGTTGTTGACAACGAAGCCGGTATGGAGCACCTGAGCCGACGAACCAGCGGCGAGGTGGATATGCTGTATCTCGTTACCGACTACTCGCTGCGTGGCTTACGAGCTGTCCGGAGAATTAACGACATGCTCCAGGGCCTCAAGCTCAATGTCAAGAATATTGCAATTATCGTCACACGGGGCCCGGAAAAGCTCAGTGATGCTTTCCTCGCCGAGGTAGCAGAAATAGGTCTGCCTATTGCCGGAATCATCCCGAGTGATCCGGCACTGCTCGAATTCGACATGGAACGTCGGTCCCTGCTCGAATTGCCTGATGATTCTCTCTCTGTCGCAGCAATTCAGAAACTGATGGAAGAACAGTGTCCCGTCATATGATTTCTGCCTCCTCTTTTTGCCGAAAGGGAAATACAGTTTCAGCTATATTTCCTTTTCTTTTGCATAAAAAACGTTTCTTGACCTATGTCAATGGCATTTCCATTATTTACAGTTATACTCATTCTATCAAAAGCTTTTAATTTTGGTACCAGAGCGCGGCAGTCGTCAACAATATTTCAAGGAGAGTTGTTATGAAATGCCCAGGCCAAGATACAAAATACTGGAAAGATGATGCAATATTTGAAGTCAATTGTCCAAAATGTGGTACGGCTATAGAATTTTATAAAGACGATACCACCAGAAAATGCGGACAATGCGATCATCGCTTGGTCAATCCAAAAATGGATTTCGGTTGTGCTTCCTATTGCCAGTTTGCCGAACAGTGCATGGGAACACTGCCCGAAGAATTTATGGGATCACGAGAAGATCTCTTGAAAGATAAAGTCGCCGTGGCTACGAAACGGTTCTTCCAAACTGATTTCAAAAGCATCCGTAAAGCCACGAGTGCTGCCAGGCACGCAGAAACTATAGGCAAAGCAGAAGGTGGAAATCTTGCGGTCATCCTCTGCGCTGTCTATCTCCACGGTACAGGGTTAGAGAATGCACGATCAATTCTACATAAGGTCGGGGCGAGCGAACCACTGGTTCAAGAAATCTGCCAAATCCTGGAACCACAGACTGAATTGCCCCAGGACGCACCCTTAGCTGCCATAATTGTTCACGACGCAGTGATTCTGCAGCAACTCCAGGACGACTTTAAAAAGGGTCGTATTGAAGTCGAGACTGCACAGCAAATCGTCCAGCAAAAACTATTTACCCAAGCAGCTAAGACTATTGCAGGCGACTACTTACAATAAAAACAAACCACATTCCAGCCTGCCGTCTCACTCCGGTTACGGCACAGGAATGCTTTTTCCAGCAGTGCTGTACTCTCTTGAGGCTCGACTTAACAAGATTGTCACAATATATTTTGGCAATCTTTCGAAACTACATATACATTCCATAGTTACTTTTCTATCCCCGGCTTGTCTCTTGCTGCTAATTAAGATATTATCAGATTGTAGATCGATTTTGATAATTTGGCAGAGATGAGCTCCGCCATAACACCTGAATTACATTTCCTCCATATTTTAAAAAGGTGGCCATGGCCTCAGTATTAATTGTTGACGATGAACGCAGCATGCGTGATTTCCTGAAAATTCTTCTCGAAAAAGAAGGGCATCAGGTGACAACGGCGGACGGTGGTGCACGTGCTCTAGACACGCTCAAAAAACACTCAGTTGATGTCATCGTCAGTGATATCCGCATGCCGGGCATGACAGGAATCGAACTACTGGAAACAGTCAAAGAGCACTCGCCGGAACTTCCAGTGATTATGATTACCGCCTTCGCCTCGCCTGACGACGCGGTGCTGGCAATGAAAAACGGTGCTTTCGACTATATCAGTAAGCCCTTTAATGTCGATGAAATTAAATCAGTTATCGAGTCGGCAACCAATAAAAACCTCAGCACACAAAAAAATCAGGAACTCAGTACGACCTTTCCCCAAATTATCGGCAAGAGTCGGGAAATGTTAAAAATATTTGACATGATCAGGCGGGTTGCTCCCACTCCGGCCAATGTTCTCATCTATGGCGAGTCAGGAACCGGAAAAGAACTTGTCGCCCAGGCAATCCATGATCACAGCAAAGTTGCCGCACATAACTTTGTCCCTATCACCTGCAGTGCCATCCCTGAAGACCTGATGGAAAGCGAACTGTTCGGCCATGTGAAAGGGTCCTTTACCGGCGCCATTAACGATAAATCCGGCCTTTTTAACGAAGCGGATAACGGAACGGCCTTTCTTGATGAAATCGGCGAATTGACGCCTATTATCCAGACCAAACTCTTGCGTGTACTCCAGGAGAGAGAGATTAAACCGGTTGGCGGAACACGGACAAAAAGTATCAATGTCCGCATCATTGCCGCCACTAATAAAATTCTTGAGGATGAAATAAGAGCCGGCCGGTTCAGGGAAGATCTCTTTTACCGACTGGCGGTTGTGCCGCTGCGTGTGCCATCGCTTAGGGAAAGAAAGGACGATGTCCCGCTTCTGGTCGATCATTTTTTAAAGAAATATTCTCGCCGGCTGGGCAAGGAGATACAAGAGATGTCCTCGTATGCCATGCAGGTGCTGATGAATTACAATTTTCCAGGGAATGTCCGGGAACTGGAGAATATAATCGAGCGTGGTGTGGCTCTGGAAAATTCCAACATTATTTTACCGGAAAGTTTATCGTTTGCCAGCGGCATGCAACAATCTCAACAGGAAAGTGCTGTACATTCCGCTAATTCTCTCATGCTGGCAGCCGAAAGTGAAGAAGAGCTTTATGATCTCGGTATCGAACGAGTCATCGCCAATCTTGAAAAACGCCTTATTTCCCATACTCTCACAAGAACCAACAATTCGAAGATGAAGGCAGCAGAAATGCTGCAGATTAGTTTTCGCTCCCTGCGCTATAAAGTAAAAAAATATGGTTTAAGCTGATTCCTATGGATTTTTCCACTCTATTAGACCGCGCCAAGAACACTATCAATACCGATCAGCTGCTCAGAAACCAGCTCCTCTGGATGCTCCTGCTGCGAATAATTTTATATACCCTGCTCCTGGCCGTCAGTTATGTTTTTTCGAGCACCCAGATAGACGTCATCGTTCTTCCTTCGAATGTGTTTATCCTGCTTTTGCTAATAGTGTATCTGACGACAATTGCTTCGGCTTTCATCCTCCTTATTTATGAAATAAATTTGCGCAAGTTCGGCTTTATCCAGACCCTTATCGATACCTTTTTCGCCGCGCTGCTGGTCTTTTTTTCCGGTTCTTCGAGCTCTATTTTCAGCTCTGTTTTCTTTTTCCCTATAGTGGCTGGAGGGCTTATCTTGCCAAGAAAAGGCGGGCTGGTTGCAGCAGCTGCCGCCACTCTTTTATTCGGATGTATTCTTTTTCTCGAGAGACATGGTTTATACCCTCCTTATCTCATTGAATATGTGCAGCATTCAACGGCCTCTCCCTCTGCGATCCTCAACAGTTTTTCAGTACATGGCCTGACATTTTTCCTGGCCGCAATCTTAAGCGCCCTGTTCAGCAAGCGTCTTCAGAAAACCGAGAATGCGCTGAGTGATTCCCTGAAAAATTTCGATCGCCTGGCCATTCTCTACAAGCAGATATTTGACAATATATCCACCGGGATTGTCACTATTGACGGACAGGGAATGATCACCTCGGCCAATGCCGCCGTCGAAAAAATCATCGGCGGAAACAACAGGTCACAGACTCTTATCGGGAAAAAATTAGCTACTGTTTTTCCACGCATCGAGTTGACAAAAGAAAATCACAGACTGACAACCGATTTTCAGAAAGATGACGGCAGTACGGTGCGCATAGGTTATGCGCATATGGTCATCCAGGGGACCGAGAAAGACCAGCAGAGTGGAGAGCCACCGCATAAGATTATCACCCTCAGGGATATCAGTGAGATAGAAAAGCTGGAACAGCAGGTTCGACAAACAGAGAAACTGGCAGCAATAGGAATGATGAGTGCCAGTATTGCCCATGATTTTCGCAATCCCCTCACCGCCATATCCGGTTCGGCTCAGGTTTTAGCGAAAGAATTTTCATCTGAGGGGGCAAAAAGTTACGCGAATTTTGAACTCACTAATATCATACAGAGGGAATCCAACCGGTTGATTACAACCATTGCCGATTTTTTACGGTTTTCACGACCGGAGCATTGCCATTGTAACTGGTTTTCACTGCGCAGCTGTCTTGATGAAGTCATGCAGGTCTTGCGAGCAGATCCTGCCTGGCCCACTTCGGCACAGATAGTTCAAGATTTCAAGGGAACTGTTGATATTTGGGCGGATGAAAAACAAATGTTTACAGTACTCAACCATATTATTCAAAATGGTTTGGCTTTTTGTCCCGCGGGAGAAGAACGTATCATTATCACCGCCCATGAAGTAAAAACAGCAGACGACCAGGAGGCAATTAGGATTATAATTCAGGATAACGGACCAGGACTTGATGAAAGCAAAAGAGAACAGATATTCGAACCATTTTTTACCACTCGAGCAGACGGAACCGGATTAGGACTGGCAATCGTTAAACAGACGATAGAGGAACATCACGGTACTCTTACCGTGAGAAATGGTGTCTCAGGGGGGGCAATATTCGCGCTTCAACTACCTTTGCCACAATAGGATTGTGTATTGAAATGAGCTAACTTCATTACGTTTTTACAATAATGAGCTCACTGTTTCTTTTGCGGAGGAACCTGCAGAAAAGGTCCTTCATCGCCGATTCTGAACTGATCGCTCTTGAGATAAATCCTGCCGGTTCCAGCTGGATCGACTGCCAGGACCTTGCCACCAATCCACACTTTCTGGCCTGCTGTCAGTTCCTGAAGTTTTAAGGAAAGACCGGGATCAATCTCACTTTCAATAACCACCCCAAAACCATTTTCCGCCACATCCAGAACAATACTCTTTCGGCCATCATCGTTTTCCCGAATGGTGAAAAAGTATGTCGGCCACAGGACCGGTAGCTGAGAAATCTTTTCATCAATGACTTCCGGTTTCAAATGTTCCATCGAGAGCAGCTGTTGCAGGAGTTCGTCGGGAGACGGTTTGAGATAATAGGTTCCAGTTGTTGCAGCGGACGATTTGACCTCCTCCTTGTTCCCTTCTTCCTGTGTGTCGGTTTTCAAATCCACACTCACTGGTGCATCAATGGGCTGAAGTTCTTTCTCCTGATGTCTAGAATCCTGCAAATACATGCCACCTCCTATGAAAATGACAAAAGCGATTCCCATTCCCACAAGAGCAAACCTTTCTTTATGCTTTTTGATAAATCCTAGCAAAGCAGTCAGTTTGTCCCGCATTTTTTATTCCTGTTCTTTCCAGACTCTTGCTCCTAACCCGGTAAGTTTGTCAACAAGGTTCTCATAGCCTCGTTCCAAATGATAAATACGAGAAATTTCTGTTCGACCCGAGGCCGCAAGGCCAGCGATAACCAGTGAAGAACTGGCACGAAGATCGGTAGCCATCACCGGGGCACCTGTCATACCGTTTCTTCCCCTGCCGGTTACAACAGCGAAGTGTCCATCTACCCTGATTCGTGCTCCCATACGATGCAGTTCGGCCACATGCATGAACCGGTTCTCGAAAATAGTCTCATTGATGACGCATGTATCGGAACTCAGCGTCATAAGCGCCATGAATTGTGCCTGCAAGTCTGTTGGATATCCCGGATAGGGCATTGTCTTTATATCAACATTGCCGATCACTCGTTGATTATCGCCCGTTTCAGGCCAGCCAACAGTAATGGTTGTATCGGTTTCAGTAATTATCAGACCGACAGCCCGAAGCTTTTCCAGAAGTGAAGGGAGATGGACAGGATTGCAATTGGTCACCGTACCGGTCCCTCCGGTCGCCGCGATGGCAATAAGATAGGTCCCCGTCTCAATTCGGTCCGGAATTATTGTACAATCGGCAGGAGCAAGATTTTTAACGCCATGAATTATCAGCTTGTCGGTATCTTTTCCCTCAATCTTTGCCCCCATACCGGTGAGCATATCGATAAGATTACCGATCTCCGGCTCTCGTGCGGCATTTTTTAAAACCGTGGTGCCTTCAGCCAGGACGGCTGCCATGAGAAGATTCTCGGTACCGGTAACAGAAGGAACATCAAAGTAAATGACATTGCCACGTAAAGATCCGTCTATTCTGGCATCAACATAGCCTCCCTCCAGGGTGCAGGTCACCCCGAGACGTTCCAGACCCATAATATGAAAATTGATAGGTCTTGCCCCAATCGCACAACCTCCCGGCAGGGAAACCTTAGCTTTGCCAAACCTGGCAATAAGCGGCCCCAGTACAAGCACCGACGCCCGCATTGTCTTCACCAGGTCATATGGCGCCTCGGTATGGTTCAGATGGGTGGTATCCAGCACCAAAACATCCCCACTTCTCTCACTCTTCACCCCAAAATTCTCCATAAGTCGGACAAAAGTGCGAGTATCTCGCAAATTGGGCATATTACGCAAAGTATGTTTGCCGGGAGCGAGTAATGTAGCAGCCATAAGCGGCAAAGCTGCATTTTTTGCACCGCTTATTTTCACCTCACCACACAGTGGTATGCCACCTTCTATAATTAATTTTTCCATGGTCTACAACGAGCTCCTTTCATTATCCCAGCCTGGCGTGAACGACCCGGTCACGTCCGGCATAATCTACCAGTATTTCAATCTGTTGAAAACACATCCGACCGGCAACATCTTCTAAAAATAATTTTTTTGTCTCAGCGCCCTGGTCTGCACCAATCTCGATAAAACACTGGCCGCCCGGACAGAGAACCATTGGTAATATATCGCGAATCTGTCGTATCAATTCAAGCCCTTCTACACCTCCGTCAAGGGCCACATGCGGTTCGTACTCTGCCACTTCCGCCTGTAGACTATTGGCCACATCGAAACTACTTATATAGGGTGGGTTCGAGACGATCAGCGAAAATGTTCCTGCCTCACAAAAAGGTGCAAGGAGATGCCCCTGTACTGGCACCACCTGCGAATCGAGAGAGTGCCTCCGGGCATTTTTCCTTGTTATCTGAAGAGCGTTATAAGAGATATCCGAAGCAATAATTGTCTTGCCGGTTTCTTTGGCGAGCACAGTGGCAATGACCCCGCTGCCACAACACAGATCGAGAATACGCCCTCTTTGAAAATTCTCCTGATCGGTAAGAGCAAAAACCCGGTCAAGCAAAAATTCTGTTTCCGGCCGAGGGATCAGCACATCTGAGTTCACCAGAAAAGGCAGAGACCAGAATTCCTGTTCACCAAGTATATAGGCCAAAGGTTCTCTTTTTCTGCGGCGCTCCAGAAGCAGCAGATAGCTCTCGAAAACTTCCTGAGCAACCTCGCTGTAACCATCAAGATAAATCTCCGTTCTTTTTTTCCCCGTACAGTATTCTAAAAGAAGCCGTGCATCAAGTTCGTACTCCGTTACTCCGGCGAGCTGTAATTCTGTCTGTCCCAAACAAAGGAGATCCTGCAGGTGCATTTCATTGCCAAAATAAAATATTACAGCTGACGGAGCAACTGAAGAATGCGTGGTAGTTACAATACATTTACTGGATATCTTTGAGTTTTTCCGCCTGATCATGGGAAATGAGAGGATAGATAACGTCTTCCAGCTTCCCGCTCATTATTGCATCAAGCTTATAGAGGGTGAGGTTGATTCGATGGTCTGTCATTCGCCCCTGGGGAAAATTATACGTTCGAATCCGCTCACTCCGATCACCACTGCCGATCTGACTTTTTCTATTCTGGGAGATTTTATCATGGCGTTCCAGTTCCAGTTTGTCTAGAAGGCGGGCGCGGAGCACTGTCAAGGCTTTGGCCTTATTTTTATGCTGCGATTTTTCATCCTGACAGATAACCACCATCCCCGTGGGGAGATGTGTTACCCTTACGGCAGAGTCGGTGGTATTCACTGACTGCCCGCCGGGCCCGGAAGAACGAAACACATCAAATTTCAGTTCATGCATGTCGATTTTCAAATCGACTTCATCGGCTTCAGGCAATATCGCAACGGTGACGGCCGAGGTATGAATCCGCCCCTGGGTCTCCGTCTCGGGTACTCGTTGAACCCGGTGTACTCCACTTTCGTATTTAAGTTTTGAGTAGACCTGTTCCCCGGTAATCAAGACAATGATCTCCTTGAATCCGCCAATACCTAATGGATTTGAACTCATAACTTCAATCCGCCACCCCATGTCCTCGGCAAAGCGACTGTACATCCGGAAAAGATCGGCAGTAAAAAGAGCAGCTTCGTCCCCTCCCGTACCTGCCCGAATTTCCAAAAAAGTGTTTCTATCATCGTTCGGGTCTTTGGGAAGAAGGATGATCTTCATCTCCTGATCGAGCCTTTTTTCTTTGGCCGCCAGTTCTTCAAGTTCATCTTTAGCAAGTTCTTTAATGTCCGGATCTTCTTCTTCGTCATGGAGTAGCTGTTTGTTTTCTTTAATCTCTTCCTGAACTTTGATATATTCCAGATATTTTTTGTTTAGTTTAATAAGATTGGAGTGTTCCCGAACAACTTTCTGATATTCCTTCTGATCTTTAACCAGCTGAGGATCGGTTAACCTGCCTTCCAGGTGAGATATTTTATCTTCAAGATCAGCAAATTTTTCAAACATAGCGTTCAACCAGAAGAATAAGAGAGTAAAATAAAAAGGTCCACAACCATGTCAAGCATCGTTGTGGACCGTATAGTGAGTGGGACACGAATATCTCTGCCGTCGGAAATGAAAACCGACAAAGGAACTGTTGTAATTAAGATTTCCCCTTCTCTACAGCGGCAAAATGTTTGGCATAGCGCTGTTTATACTTCTCGATACGACCGGCTGAATCGATAAGCTTCTGCTTGCCGGTAAAGAACGGATGGCAAGCAGAACAAATCTCCACTTTCATCTCCTCCATTACCGATCCCATTTCTACTTCATTGCCACAAGCGCATACTGCAGTAATTTTATGATATTCCGGATGGATACCTTCTTTCATAGCTTTTATACCTCCAACTCGCCGGTAGGGGCGATGATCAATTTATATATTTTTTACCAATATTCTCAGAACACAAGTGAGACACAATACTCAAAAGACGATCTTTTTTCAACTATAAATAGGTGGAGACAACCGATATCCACCATAAACTCATCCATTCATGGAGTCAAGAAAGTCGGCATTGGTTTTCTGATGCTTGAGTTTATCAACCAGAAAATCCATACAATCTGCCGGATTCATAGAATTAAGAAGCTTCCTGAGTATCCATATACGATTAAGCGTCTCCGGTTTCATCAACAGATCTTCTTTTCTGGTTCCTGAACGTTTGAGGTCAATGGCCGGAAAAATACGTTTATCGGCCATTTTTCGATCCAGGACAAGCTCCATATTACCTGTTCCTTTGAACTCCTCAAAAATCACTTCATCCATGCGGCTTCCTGTTTCGATAAGTGCGGTTGCCAGAATAGTCAGACTGCCGCCCTCTTCAATATTTCTTGCCGCACCAAAGAATCGTTTCGGACGATGCAGGGCGTTGGCCTCGACACCTCCAGATAGAATTTTACCACTGGCTGGAGTCACTGTATTATAGGCCCGTGCCAGTCGCGTTATACTATCGAGGAGAATCACCACATCTTTTTTATGCTCAACAAGTCTTTTCGCTTTTTCAATGACCATTTCGGCAACTTGGATATGGCGCTGAGGCGGTTCATCGAAGGTTGAACTGACCACCTCGGCGGTTTTGACACTTCTGGTCATCTCCGTTACCTCTTCCGGGCGTTCATCTATCAGCAGAACAATGAGATAGACCTCCTTGTGGTTTCGCACAATGGAGTTGGCAATTTTTTGCATAAGCACGGTCTTACCGGTTCGAGGAGGTGCCACAATCAGTCCTCGCTGTCCCTTACCGATAGGGGCAAACAGATCCATAATTCGCATGGACATGTTATCAGGCTGCCATTCCAGGGAAAAAGGAAGATTGGGATGCAGTGGAGTCAGATTGCCAAACAGGGTCTTTTGCTTGGCGGCGTCCGGCGGATCGAAGTTGACGCTGTCAACTTTTAACAGAGCAAAATACCTCTCTCCTTCTTTTGGTGCACGGACAAGCCCTTCAATGGTATCACCGGTACGAAGATTCAATCGGCGTATTTGCGAAGGGGAGACATAAATATCGTCAGGTCCCGGCAGATAGTTGTAGTCTGGAGCCCGAAGAAAACCGAAACCATCTGGTAGGATTTCCAGGACACCACTGCCCCGCATTTTCCCATCTTTGACCGACTGAGCTTTTAAAATAGCAAAGATCAGTTCCTGTTTCCGCAATGAACTGTACCCCTCGACTTTTAAAGAACGAGCGAGTTGTACCAGTTCACCGATTTTCATCAGTTTGAGTTCCGCCAGATTCATTAACCTTCTTCTCCTTTGTGGGATTGTTGGCAGGATATTAGGGAAATACCGCGTGTGTAACTTGGACCCTATGGACGAAACGTCCAATATTGCCGGTGTACATTATATTCAGACTGCTCTATCGATGCCTTTGATACAAAAAAAATACCAGGGCGGAGTCAACAGCAATTGAAATCATAGCTGGTTATAAAGATATACTTTTGAGCTTTTTCGTCGCTTAGATTAAAAAGCAGAATGGAAAAAATGGCCAGATCTGGGGTGAATTACACCGCTGAATTCTGCAGATCTTCAGGACATTAGCATCGGAACAATCTGTTCCAAAGTGGTTTTAGCAGGATCCAAAGAAACGATTAAGCAATGACAGGAATTAGAACTATAAAAACATCGTTTTCCTTATACGTTTTCAGATCTGTGCTGTCAAGCTTTTTAGTGCCTTACTCCTGAAAGCCTGGCATAAAAATAATTAACGTACTGCACTGGCAAATACTAATAACTTAAATATACCACCAAGGTACTTATTCCCCTCGAGAGGCATTGAACAGATTCCCGTTTTTTTCTGCCTATCCGGATCAGACTCTATGGCTTAAAAAATCTTCTTTTCTGTCCTTTCTAAGCTTGTTGGATATCCATGCTGCCTGCTGTACTGTACTTACAAAGGTACCAGAATTATCAACTATAAAATCGGCATAATCAAGCTTTTTCTTAATGGGAAACTGCGCACTCAATATCTGCCTGATTTGCTCAGCTGGCATCCCGTCCCGCGCCATAACCCGCTGGATGCATAATTTTTCAGGAACATAAACAACGATGCAGATATCGAACGCATCCTGCCATCCGACCTCATACAGCAAGGGGACTTCAACAATGAGCACCTTACCGCGTGCAGAAGATGCTCTACCTCGAGTGGCTATTTGCTGTCGAACGATTGGATGGAGAATATTTTCAAGTTGTGTCCTGATCGTATTGTCGTCGAAAACCGCCTGCCGCAGCAGCTGCCGGTCGATTGTTCCATCATTCTGAATGAACCTTTCATTAAAGATACGACAAAATTCGGTATATCCGTCTGCCCCAGGCGTCAGTTGCTGGCGGCATAACTGATCGGTATCGATACATTCAGTTGCCAGATTTGCTGCAAAAATCTTACTGACAGTTGATTTTCCAGTTCCCAAACCACCGGTTACCGCAATATTCACTCATTTTCCTCCAGTGCACCGGACCAACCTAACTCTTTTAAGATTTTGGCGAAATCCGGCCAAATCGCAGCTTCTTTGTCAATAATTGCAGTAGTAAGTGGATGACGCAAACTCAATCTTGATGCATGCAGCAGCTGACGTGGAAAAAGACGGTTATCTTTGCCGGCTCCATAGACTGTATCGCCGACAACCGGACAACCCATATGGGCCATATGGACCCGGATCTGATGCGTTCTCCCGGTTTCAATAACAACTTTAATCAGGCTATAGGTATTATTGAATTCCTCCACTACCTGCCAGCTGCTCGCGGCGTGTTTGCCACCAGTCTCACGAACTGCCATTTTTTTACGCTGCACCGGATGACGACCGATAGAGGCAACGATACGACCAGTTTTTTCTTTAAGGATGCCATGCACCAGTGCGAGGTATTCTTTTTGTAATTGACGATTTTTAAAACTTTCAACCAGCAGCCGATGGACATTATCCGTCTTAGCAACGACCATTATGCCCGAAGTATCTTTATCGAGTCTGTGCACGATTCCGGGCCGCAAACTATCACCGACATCCGCAATCGATCGGCAATGATACACCAAACCGTTTACGAGCGTCCCATGGTGATTTCCACTCCCCGGATGAACAACAAGTCCGGGCGGCTTTGAGATGAGGAGCAGTGCGTCATCCTCATAGAGGATAGGAAAACTGATCTGTTCCGGGAGGACGTCAATCTCCGGTTTACCCTCTACAGAGCCCTGTAAGATCTCGCTTTCTTTAAGTCGATAGCTGCTCTTGCGGTGCACGCCATCTACTAGAATCAATCCTTTCCGGATTGAAGAAATAATGAGCGCTCTGGATACAGAAGGAAGATGCTGGGCCAGGAACTGGTCAATACGCATCCCTGTCAATCCAGTATTAATAGTCACCTGAAAATGGTGGCTCGATATGCTGGAATTGCCCAGAGTCGCTTCTTTAGTCGCCATACACTTACTTCTTATCGAGTTAGACGGGACAGAATACAAGACTCTGCTCTATACCCATTGGGGCCACTCTTACACCATCGCTTTGAGAGATCCCGTGAGAGCCTTTTAAGGCAGTATAAGCGCCTTGCTAGTATATTCAAGTGATTAATGTAAACAGTACTATCCGTTTTTTGGTCTTCAAGAAAGAACTTACATCAGCAAAGCACTACCCTCGTTAACAAAAGAAAGTCAGAACTCTGTTTGGTTTCCCGCTTGAAGAGTAGTTCACCTTAAGACAGAGTATTTTCTTCTAAAAAGAAATACTCTGTAAGGCACCCATGTAACCGCGATAGAATACTGCTAGAAGGAAGCTGGGAAAATCAGGAGAAAATTGCCTCGATAGTTTTGCTGACGTTTGCTTCTTCCGTGTCTTGAGCAAGCGAAAGTTCCTTGACTATAAGATTCTTAGCTGTATCCAGCATTTTCCTTTCACCGTAGCTAAGATCCTTGTCAACACTCAGTAAGAAGAGATCTCGGAGGACTATTGCCACCTCATGAACAGAACCGGTCTTGATCTTTTCCATGTAATCGCGGTAACGACGATTCCAGGTCTGCGTACCCAATTCCACAGAGCGATCAGCCAGGATATCAAGGACAGTCCGTACTTCATTTTTTCCAACAATCGCACGTAGCCCTACATTATCGCTACTTGCGGTAGGAATCATAATCCTCATACTATTGTCAAGAATCTCCAGGATGTAAAACGATTGATCAATTCCTCCAATAGACTTTGTTTCAACAGACTTAATAACTCCAACACCATGGGCCGGATACACTGCCATATCACCTTCAGTAAACACAGAATTCTCCTTTAATCAAAAAACGCCTTGCACAAGGCTGTAAAAGATGAGCAAAAAAAGCACAAGACACAACGCAGTAATTTGCCATACAAGAGGAAGCGTCGGATCATAAGGAGGTACCCTTAAATCCGGCATTTGTTGATGTTTTGGTGCAGCGGGATTTCTTATAACTTAAAAACTCAATAAACAGACTATAACACGTTTTCCACCAATTTGCCGTATTTTTCCTGTTGCTGGGAGAAACAACTGTAAAACGACAGTCCTGCTAAAATAGAGTGGATGCTATTTGAGACCGTTGAGTAGGTTCATTGCTTTGTCCGGATGACCTTGCAAAAAAAACTGAATTCCATCGGCAAAACTGCAATATCTGGAGTACAAAACGGTTAATTCCTCTTCAGCGAAATCACCTAAGACGTATTTATCAACAGGAAAGTCTGGATGAATAACTCCACAGCCAGGTCTGCCTATGCCTATTTTTAAGCGATAGAAATCAGAAGTTCCAAGTGTTTCGACTAGCGATTTAATGCCGTTATGTCCTCCGGCACCACCACCTTTGACAAGCTTAATCCTTCCAGGTGCCATATCCAGATCATCATGAATGACCAAGAGTTGGTCTGGAATGATTTTATAAAATCTATAAAATTGGCTCACAGCCCTGCCGCTTCTATTCATAAACGTCAATGGTTTTACCAGATGAACTTTTTTCTCGTCAATTGACAACGAAACATACTGGGCCTGCCATTTTTCAAGAGAAACAGATGTATTCCACCTTCTTGCCAATTCATCTACCACAAAAAAGCCGACATTATGGCGTGTGGACTGGTATTTGGCTCCAGGATTACCCAGCCCAACAATAATAAAATCTTTCTTTTCCATGAATAAGGGAGGAATGTTTTGTTATTAAGATGCTATCAATAAAGATGGACTCACAAAAAGTCTTCTGATGAAATGGCGAGCCCGTATTTCTCATCAGCAAAGATGATTATGTATTCGAGAAGCGACCCAGAAAACAGATAAGCGAAGACTTCGATAGTCGTCTATGCTTGCTGGGTCAGCGACGCTGAAGATGTGATCATACCTGCTGGCCTTTGGTGAACATTTTGTACAATCAACTGCGAGAAGTATGAGTGATATTTCAATCTACAAATCAATTCGTTACGAGTTGAGGCACAAAATGTTCATGACAAATTCGGGCTAGGTGAAAAATTTTCATATACGAAGCGTAATATGTTTTCTATCATTTTGGAAAACGAGAGTACGTCGAAATGATAGAAAAATTGCACCCCAAGAGCACTTCCTACGGATGAACAACAATGCAGATGAAGAGTTTTTACGACACCATTAATCGAGAAAGGTCCGGGAAAATGTACATTTCCCCGGACCTTTCAACTCTTCACCACCCGAGCCATACCTGGCATGACAGGCCGGAGGTACTACTCATTGCCAGTTGACAATCAATGGTGTCTTACTTGGCTTTTTTAACTGGTGTTGCAGTCTCTTCTTCGACCTTCTCACCGGGCTTGATAATGGAAACAATGACAGCTTCAGGGTCGGTGACCATTTTCACATTTTCCGGTATGCTGAGATCTGCGCAAGTCAATTGGTTCCCTATTGCCAGAGGAGCAATATTGACTACGCATTCATCAGGAATATCGAGAGGTTTTCCTTTCAGCAGGACTACATTGCAGCCAGCGATCATTTGTCCACCGAGGTCAACACCTTTAGCCTTACCCATTAGTGTGACAGGCACGGTATATACCCGCTCTTGCTGGAGATCAATCTCACAAAAGTCGACATGAATAAGCGTATCACGAACAGGATCCGTCTGTACTTCACCGACCATAACAGTTTTTGCAGGTGAACCATCGACCGTCAAAGTGACAACAGTGTTTTTTCGGTAAAACTCGAGCAACTGGGTCATCAGCGTTTTCGTGTCAAGCTGGAGTTTTTGCGCCTCAGCACCCCCACCGTATACCACAGCAGGAGTCATTCCCTTCATACGCAGCTGCCGCATGGGCCCCTTACCTGAAGTATTTCTAACAGAAGCGGATATTTCGACCTGAAGCATTTTTCCTCCTTTGCTAAACAGTCGCAACAACAGATTAACAGCGACTAAGCAGAATATGATAAATTTTAATTAATTTTCAATTATTGTAAGGTACAAACGTCTCTTACACAAAAAGCGAACTGACGGAATCTTCATTATGTATTCTATTTATCGCATCGGCAAGCAGCGATGAGACAGAAAGAACTTTTATTTTGTCACACGCCAACGCCTCACCCCGCAACGGTATGGAATTAGTGACGACAAGAGATTTTATTTCTGAGTTGCGCAACCGCTCGATGGCCGGACCGGAAAGAACCGGATGTGAGCAACAGGCATGCACTTCTTTGGCGCCGTTAGCCAGTAATGTTTTGGCACCCGCACACAGAGTACCAGCCGTGTCGACCATGTCATCCATCAGGATAGCTGTCTTACCTTTAACATCACCGATTACATGCATGGCTTCACACTCATTCGGCTTATCTCTACGCTTGTCAATTATGGCCAGTCCGGAGTTCAACCTTTTGGCAAAGGCGCGGGTCCGCTCAACACCGCCGGCATCTGGAGAGACCATGATAACATTGTCGCCAAAAGTTTCCTGGATATACTTCAAAACAACAGGCGCAGCATAGAGATGATCCACAGGAATATTAAAAAAGCCGCCAATCTGTCCGGCGTGCAGATCCATGCAGAGAACCCTGCGCACGCCGACGACCATTAACATTTCCGCCACAACTTTCGCTGTAATCGGCACTCGGGGCGCATTTTTCCTATCCTGCCTGGCATATCCATAATACGGCAGCACGGCGGTAATCCTTCGGGCAGACGCTCTTCTTAGTGCATCAACCATAATGACCAGTTCCATCAGGTGGTCATTTACCGGCGTGCAGGTCGGTTGCAGGACATAAACATCCGTTCCCCGAACATTTTCTTTTATTTCAACAAAAATTTCCCCATCGCTGAATTTTCTAACTTCAGCTTTGCTAAGGGGTATTTTAAGATGGCTGGCAATCTCTTCTGCCATCTTTTTGTGGGCATTACCTGAAAATATCTTTAAATCTCGCATCATTTCATCTTTGATGTACTCTTAACGGCCTGAAAACGTATTAGTGATGGCTGGGGCGGCAGGATTCGAACCTACGAATGCCGGGATCAAAACCCGGTGCCTTACCGCTTGGCGACGCCCCAGTACACGCTCTAGATAAAAAAACTTTCTCTCCGTATTCCTGACGGATTGCACCAACAATACGTTGTAATTCTGAACCCGAGACTTTTCCATTATCCGGAAAAACTCCAAAAACAGTCGGCCCGCTTCCGGACATCAAAACCTGAGATGCACCAGCTGTCAGCAGCGACCTCTTCATCCTCTCGATTTCGGGATATTTTGCACTGGTAACCTGTTCCAGATCATTATGCATCTCCTGTAGAGAAAGAGGAACTGCCTTGTGCTTTTGAAAGCATGACAATTTAGAGGTTTTCGACAAACTTGTCAATGTTAATTTTTGAAAGACCCATGCAGTTGAAACAAAAAAATCCGGATTCACCAACACAAACGAACAATTATCAAGAGATTCCACCGGGTTCATTATATCGCCGATGCCCGTGGCGATAACGGCATCCTGGTCAACAGCAAAAAAAGGAACATCGGCACCCAGAGGCCGAGCCAGAGCTATCATTTGTTTCTCTGAAAACTCCCGATTAAAAAAAATATTCAGACCACGCAGCACGGCCCCTGCATCGCTGCTACCGCCACCGAGGCCTGCAGCAACCGGAATATTTTTCTGCAGTGTTATCTGTACTCCATAGCCGGTGCTCTTTTTGCTCGCCTGCAAAAATGTCAGAGCCGCCCGAACCGCAAGATTGGTCTCATCAGTTGGAATCGACGCATTGTCAGAAAAAAACTCGACAGTATTACCAGGATGCAGTTCCAACTCGATCTGGTCATATAGGTCGATCTTCTGCATCCAGGTTTCCAGGTCATGATACCCATCTGCACGCCGGCCTAACACCTGAAGCAACAAGTTTATTTTTGCCGGCGCCAGTACAGATAGTCGCTGATGAGACTGGATCATTTTTACGGATCGCTTGATAAGGGTGTTACTTCTTTACCGTTTTTACAAAACGAATTTTAATATCGTAGAGGATGTTTTTTAACAGCTCATCTTCATCTTTTGCTAGATTTCCTTTCGTCTTGTTCTGAATCAAGGCCAGGGTATCGATCGCATGTTTGGCCAGATCGAGATCGACTATTCTTTTTCCGTTAGCCGGATCGGCGATCACACCCAGATGGTACAGCGCAGAGGTATTCATCGACATTACAAAAGCAGCAAATGTCACCTCCGGCATAACGCACCGGCCTTGTTTGTCAGGAACTTTACCCTCAGCACAACCACATTCATCAACTTTTTTACTTACATTTTCAGCCATTAAGACTCTCCTTCACACTATTTCCATTCCTTACAAGATCGTCAGATCGAGCACTTGCGCCTTGGTAATGTCTTTCAGCTCCTCAACCTTGACCAGCAATTCTTTTGAGACCAGTTCGTTGGTACTGAGGAGGATAATATTCTGATTACTTTTCTCTTCCCGGCCTACGGTCATTCGAGAAATGTTGACGCCGGAAAGGCCAAGGGTGGTCCCCAGTGCGCCAATGACTCCAGGCACATCGTTATTGAATACCAGCAGCATCGGCCCGGATGGCAAGGCTTCAAGGCGAAAAGCATTCAACCTCACCAGACGGGGTTCATTACGGCCAAAAACAGTACCAACCAGCGTATTCTCCCCTTCACTGGTTGTCACTTTTATTGCCAGAGTATTGACAAAATCGTCAGCTTTCTCGCTTCTCGATTCAATGACGCGAATGCCTCTTTCTTTAGCGATAATCGGTGCATTAACAAAATTGACGGCATCTTTTAAGATAGGAGTAAACAGTCCTTTCAGAAAGGCAACTGTTATCGGACTGGTATTCAACTCAGCCAGTTCCCCACTGTATTCTATATTGACTTCCGCCACACCTCCTTGAGCTATCTGCATATGCATGCAGCCGAGCATTTCACCAAGCTTCAAATAAGGACCCACTTGGGCTAGGACATCGTCGCTGACCGAGGGCACGTTGACGGCATTGGTCACTGAGCCCTTAAGGAGATAATCGGCTACCTGTTCGGCAATGATCAACGCAACGCTCTCCTGTGCTTCGTTGGTCGAGGCGCCAAGATGCGGTGTGCAGACAAAATTATCCAGACCGAGTAGAGGACAATTTTCAAGACTGGTAGGCTCTTTGCTGAAAACATCAAGAGCCGCACCAGCAATTTTATTATTTACCAGCGCTTCATAGAGGGCAGCTTCATCACAGACACCACCTCTGGCGCAGTCAATGAACATGGCATCACTTTTCATGTTATCGAAAAACGTGGTAGAGACGATATTTTTTGTCTCCTTGGTCATCGGAACATGCACAGAAATATAGTCTGATCTTTTTGCCAGCTCTTCCAGGCTAACCAACTCTACGCCAATTTTCTCCGCCATCTCTTTCGGCATATGCGGATCGTAGGCAATGGTCTTCATTTTCAACCCTTGCGCCCTGTTGGCGGCAATCCCGCCGATCCTGCCAATACCGATAACACCAAAGGTTTTGCCGGTGACCTCCCGGCCCATGAATTTCTTTTTCTCCCATTTTCCTTGTTTCATGGACATACATGCCTGGGGAATATTTCTCGACAGCGCCATCATCATCGAGATCGCATGTTCCGCGGCTGTCGTTGCGTTGCCGTCCGGAGCGTTCATGACCACGATTCCCTTCTGGCTGGCTGCAGGGATATCCACATTGTCAAGACCGATACCAGCACGACCGACAACTTTCAGGTTATGCGCCATCTCCAGAATGTCCACGGTAACTTTAGTAGCGCTGCGAATAACCAATCCATCGTATTCGCCGATTATTTTCTTCAATTCTTCCGGGGCAAGTCCTGTATTGACGTCTACTTCAAGACCTGCTTTGCGCAGGACATCTACGCCAACCTGGGAAAGGATGTCACTGACCAGTACTTTCATTCTCTCTATTTCCTTTGTTAGAACCCGTCTCCACTTACCCCGCCCTTTGGCAGGAAAAGTAACGCCATTCATCTTAAGCAATATGTACCATCGATTGCGTGTTTAAAACCGGAAAGAAACAACAGGTAACAACGTTTCAGTAATGAACGAGAAACTATACATAGTTACCCTGCCGAGAACAACAAAAAAACTGTAAGCATCAATGACTAAAATTTTGGGCCGGAAACAGCCGTTTGCTGACAGGACATGGACTACGTATCCGTAATATTGTTGAACATTAAGCGGGAAAAAGATATATAACAGCCAGATGCTCTTATTGATGGGTTCCACTTGCACCCCACCAAAGCTCTTCAACTGATACTACTCTTGGCGGCTCTATGAGCTGCGTGAAGGATTTTTTTATGACAGAAACACGTTTACGTTTTCCGCCGAGCCCCACCGGATATCTACATATAGGGGGAGCCAGAACGGCTCTTTACAATTGGCTCTACGCACGACAAACCGGAGGTAAGCTCATACTTCGTATCGAAGACACTGATACCGGCCGTTCAAGCCCGGAGTCCATTCGGGGAATCATTGAAGGACTTGAATGGCTGGGAATCGACTATGATGAAGGACCCTATTTCCAGACGGACTTTGAAGCTGAGCACATTGCTGCCGCCCAAAAACTGTTGACTAAGGGAGCCGCCTATAAATGTTTTTGCACAAAAGAAGAGCTCGATGCAAAACGTGAAGCTGCCCTGGCCGCAAAAAAACCACTGGGATATGACCGTACTTGCAGGGACCTCACTGCCGACGAAATAACCGAGAAAGAAACAGCCGGGCTTCCTTTTGTGCTCCGCTTCAAAGTCCCCAAGCGAGCAGGTACCCTCGGCTACGACGACAAAATACTCGGCCGGATTGAAGTGAACTACTCGGAAATAGATGATTTCGTCATCGTTCGCTCCAATGGAAAACCACTCTATCTGCTCTGTAATGTCGTCGATGATATCCGTGACCGGATAACCCATATTATCCGCGGTCAGGATCATATGACCAACACCCTCAAACAGCTTCTCCTTTACGAGGCACTGGAGACACCGCTACCTGCCTTTGCGCATATGCCGCTCACTCTTGATACCAAAAAGGCAAAAATATCAAAGCGCAGTCATGGTGAAATAGTGGCCGTACAATTCTACCGGGACTGTGGTTTTATTCCCTGGGCCTTTAATAATTTTCTTGCCCTTCTCGGCTGGTCTGCCGGCAATGACCAGGAATTTTACTCCAAAGAGGAGCTTATCCGGGAGTTTTCCCTCGAACGTATTAATAAATCGAGTGCGATTTTTAATTACCAGAAAAACGACCCTAAATTTTTTACTGATCCAAAGGCTATTTTTATTAATGAACATTATCTGCGAACCATGGATATCGGCGAGCTCGGCAAAATGGTCAAAAAAGAGCTTGAATCGGCGGGTCTCTGGAATGAAGCGTATCAAAGAGACCAGAAAGAATGGTACCTGAAGACCCTTGATCTTATTCGCGATCGTTTCCATACTCTCAAAGATTTTACGACAATGGGAAGATCATATTTTGCTGATGATTTCGTGGTTGATGCCAAGCCGCTTGCTAAAAATGTGCTGAAATACGAAGAGTTGCAGCAATGGTTGCCCCAGCTTGCCGACAAGTATGAAAAACTTGCCGAGTTTACTGTAGAAGAGACAGAAAGGGTCGCAAGAGAGATGGCCGATGAACTGGCAATTAAACCAGGCATCATCATCAATGCTATGCGTACCGTGGTCACCGGTCAGCTTGCCGGCCCTTCAATGTTTGATATACTGGTGACAATCGGCCGGGAAAAAGTCGTCCACAGACTCCGGGAAATCAGCAAACTTTTCGGATAAGAATAATTATCTTATCCCGCCAAAAAAGCTTTGCGGTTATTTTTTGTAATACTCGCTGGTCGGGTATTCTTTACAATCCCCCCTCGAAGGGGACTCTGTTTAGTACCCCCTTGAGGGGTGTAGGTTCCTTCACGAAATAATTTTCTTGTGAAAAATACCAGAAAATTATTTCTAAGTCTCTAACACACGAGCCACTCGTTATGGAAATACTAGAAGATTCAGAAAAGAAACCATTAGACTTCATCCGCCAGATTATCGCCGACGACCTGCAGAAAGGCAAACACCAGAAGATCGTGACGAGGTTTCCACCGGAGCCAAACGGATTCCTACATATAGGTCATGCAAAATCGATCTGTCTTAATTTTGGCATAGCTGAGGAATACAATGGCACCTGCAACCTCCGCTTCGATGACACCAATCCCAGCAAAGAGAATGTTGATTACGTGAACTCCATTCAAAAAGATGTGCAATGGCTGGGTTTTGACTGGGGTAGCAAGGTACTCTATGCCTCGAACTATTTTCCTCAACTCTACGACTTCGCCATTGAGCTGATTAAGCAAGGTAAAGCCTATGTGTGTCAACTCCTGCCAAATGAAATACGCGAATATCGTGGTACCCTGACCGAACCAGGTAAGGAGAGTCCATATCGCAACAGGTCGGTGGAAGAAAATATCGAATGCTTCAACCAGATGAAAAACGGTGATTTCAGTGAAGGAACCCACGTGCTCCGGGCAAAGATCGATATGGCTTCTCCCAACTTGAACATGCGCGACCCGGTGCTCTACAGAGTCCTCAAAGTACACCATCACCGGACTGGCGATACCTGGAAGATTTACCCGATGTACGACTATACGCATTGCCTTTCCGATATGCTGGAGGGTATCACCCATTCCCTCTGCACCTTGGAGTTTCAGGATCACCGCCCTCTCTACGATTGGGTTCTGGACACCCTGCGCACCCCCTGTCATCCACGGCAGATCGAGTTCGCCCGACTCAACCTGACTTTCACGGTGATGAGCAAAAGGAAACTGTTAAAAATGGTGGAAGGCGGATACGTCGACGGTTGGGACGATCCGCGTATGCTGACCATCTCAGGATTACGCCGACGCGGCTACACGCCCGCCTCAATCCGCAACTTCTGCAGAACCATCGGTATCGGCAAGAGCGAAAGCCGAATTGATGTGGGAGTGCTGGAAAACGAGATCCGGTCCGACCTCAACGTCCAGGCAGAACGCCGGATGTGTGTCATAGACCCGGTGAAGGTAGTAATCGACAACTACCCGGATGATCTGGTTGAAGATATGATCGGCATGAATCATCCCCAGAATCCGGCAATGGGCGAGCGCACCATACCCTTCGCCAAAGAAGTTTATATTGAGCACGATGACTTTATGGAAAACCCTTCCAGGAAATACCACCGCTTAGGACCGGGCCGGGAAGTACGCCTGCGATACGGTTACCTTATCCAATATGTCTCACACAACAAGGACGAAGCCACAGGCAGAATCACCGAAATCCACTGCACCTACGACCCGGAAACCAAAGGTGGTTCGGCCCCCGACGGCAGGAAGGTGAAGGGCACAATTCACTGGGTCTGTGCCAAAAAAGGTCTACCGGTAACGGTTCGACTGTACGACAGACTGTTCAGTGTGGAAGATCCCGAAGCCGACAAAGATATCGATTTTCTGGAACACCTCAATCCGCTGTCTAAAGTCATTATCTCGAATGCCATCGCTGAACCAAGCCTGGCAACATTGCAACCGGGAGAAACGGTGCAGTTTGAACGACAGGGGTATTTCTGCGCCGATCCAGTTGAATCGATATCCGGAAAACCGGTATTGAATCGGACGGTGACCCTGAGAGATTCCTGGGAGTCCAAAAAATAAGGCTACGTTTTTTTTAAAGATCTCTTTTCAGCAGAGCTTGTACCTGCAGCTTTGCTGAATGGAGAGCATGAGGGGCGACAAGTTTTTCATGAGCAGCAACACTGTTTTCTAAACCCGGTAAATGGGCAATGAGCTGGGATTCTTTTTTAATACTCGCTTGTCGGGTGTTCTGACCAATGCCCCTTGGGGGTACTCTTTTTTCTACCCCTCAAGGAAGTATTGAACGAAGTGACAGGTTTTTAGAAGCCAGGCACTAAAAATTTAGTGCGCGCAATAAAGGGAGCAGAAAATGGTACTCATCAATTTACGAAAAATGGCCAAACATCAGTCCGGCATTATCAAATCGGTCAAAGTCGGCGGAGAACTAGGCCGTCGAATACGAGAAATGGGACTGGTTCCCGGCACTGAAATTACCATTCAGGGCAGAGCTCCGCTCAATGATCCCGTAGCGCTTCGAGTCATGGGCGGCACCCTCACCCTGCGTAATAATGAGGCCGATTATATCATGGTTGAGACAGACCCTCCAGATTGACATGTCTTAAACAAAGCAACTCTTAGCCTTCCCTAAAAATATTGCAGGCACTTGAAAAACATGTTGACCACGGTTATTGTTTGGTGTACCTAAAGGTGATATGAACGCTGATAATTACTGGAGAAAACAATGCCTGGTAGAAGAAGGAAAAATGATGGCTGCTGCTTTAGCGACAAGATCAAGAACTGCTTTGGTCGGAAGAGATGCGCTAATCTGATCTCCCCACTTTCGACAAGACCAAACACTGGTCGTATCAAAGTGTGCAAAGTTACTGGAGACAGAAAAATCTGTGCCCGCATGGCGGCCATGGGACTCTATCCGGGGGTTGAAGCCGATGTCATATGTTCTCAGACCGGGAGCCAGTGCCTTCTTAAGATCAATGGAGGTACCATCAGTATTGGCCCCGAGGTGTCCGACAATATTCTAGTATCCAGTCTGTAACGATACCCCTCTATAATCTATGTGAAGGCGTCCGAGTTGCTCGGACTTTTTTTTGCCCTGTGAGTTAGGATCGACTAACAGTCGATAGAAGATATCATGATCGAAACAATTATTATCTGGACGGTAATTGCCATCTGTGCCTTTTTTACCGGTCGAAGATTCTATCGCCAATGGAAGATTGCCACCAGCAAAGACGGCAATATTTCCTGCGGCCAAAGTTGTACCTGCTGTGCCGATTCCTCCTGTAGCAGTCGAAAATCCAAAGAGATAAAATAACCAGCCAATGCAGCTATTAATGGCCCTTGCGGGCAATCCCAACGCCGGAAAAACCACCCTCTTCAATCAGCTAACCGGTGCCAGACAACACGTCGGCAACTATCCTGGTATTACCGTCGATCACAAAGAAGGGACCTTTTTCCACCAGAACCGGAAGATTACCTTGACGGATCTTCCGGGGACCTATTCGATGACAGCCTACTCGGCCGAAGAACTGGTCACCCGTGATTATCTGGTCAATGAACGTCCACAGGTGGTTATCAACATTGTCGATGCATCCAATCTCGAACGAAATCTCTATCTGAGTTGCCAGCTACTCGAACTGGGCGTTCCATTAGTAATCGCCCTCAACATGATGGACGTAGCCAAAGACCGAGGAATTGAAATTAAAGCCGAGGTGCTTGAAAAACTCATCCAGGTGCCGGTCATCCCAATTATTGCTCGATCTGGATTTGGCAAAAAGGAGCTTCTGGACGCCTGTCTGCGAATGGCTACCGAAAAAACACACTGGAATCCGCGGGATATTTCCTACGGGGACGATCTCGACACCACCTTGACTGAACTTGTGGCAAAAATTTCCGAGACATCCCTACTCATTGACAGTTACCCGGCCCGATACACTGCCATCAAGTATTTGGAAAATGATGACCAGATCCTCGACAAAGGACGCAAGAGCGATCCTGTCACCGCCCGAGCCCTGGAAGAGATAGTCAATAAGACCTCTACCCACACCCAGAAGACACTGGACGTATTTCCCGAGGCTCTTATTGCCGATCATCGCTATGGCTATATAAAATCAATATTGAGACGGGGAGTAGTCAGCCATAAATTTGATACCGACCGCCTCTACACCTCCGACAAAATCGACAAAGTACTCACCAATCGACTTGTTGGCCCGATTATTATGCTGCTGATCCTCTTTGCTGTCTATCAATTTACCTTCAGCTGGAGCGACATTCCCGTCACCTGGCTGGGAAATGTCTTTAGCTGGCTGGGCAATCAGGTTGAGAACATCCTTCCTGACGGCCTGCTCAAATCGATGATTATCTCCGGTGTCATCGATGGAGTTGGCGGGGTTCTCGGATTCGTGCCGCTTATCATGTTTATGTTTTTCAGTATCGCCATCTTGGAGGATTCCGGCTATCTCGCCAGGATCGCCTTTATGATGGACAGGATCTTCCGAATATTCGGCCTGCATGGTTCCTCGGTTATGCCGTTTATCGTCTCCGGCGGTATTGCCGGTGGTTGCGCGGTTCCTGGAGTAATGGCGACCCGTACGCTTCGTTCTCCTAAAGAACGTATGGCGACACTGCTCACCGTCCCCTTTATGAACTGCGGGGCTAAACTCCCTGTCCTGGCCCTGCTGATTGGTGCTTTTTTCAGCGAAAAAAAGGCCGTGTATATGTTTTTATTTACACTGCTGTCCTGGATTGTCGCCCTGATAGCCGCCAAATTCCTGCGATCCACCGTCCTGCGAGGTGCTTCCACTCCTTTTGTTATGGAGCTCCCACCTTACCGGTTTCCAACGCTGCGTGGCCTGTTGATTCATACTTGGGAGAGAACGTTCCAGTATATCAAAAAAGCGGGGACGGTCATTCTGGGTATATCTATTCTATTGTGGGCATTGATGACTTTTCCCGGCTTGCCCGAGAACAAAGTGGCTCTTTTCGAACAGCAGCGGCAAGCGGTGATGCACGATGTCAACGAAGATGGCGCCACGGAAAAGATTGATTTTATCAATAATGCTGAAAGCAAAGCAACGCTTAAAAACTCTATTGCCGGAAAAATCGGCAGTTCACTGGAACCTGTAACCAGCCTGGCCGGTTTTGACTGGCGGACCAATATCGCCCTGATCGGTGGCTTTGCCGCTAAAGAGGTGATTGTCTCAACCCTCGGCACTGCGTATTCTATGGGGGTAGTGGATACCGAAAAGTCCGAATCCCTGGGCCAGCGCTTGAAAAAGGATAATAACTGGAACAGAGTAGTAGCGGTTGCAGCGTTGGTGTTCATCATGTTTTATGCCCCCTGCCTGGTCACCGTGGTCTGTATCGCCAAGGAGTCGTCCTGGAAATGGGCGGCATTTTCCATGATTTTCAACACCATCTTTGCCTTCAGCATGGCGGTTGCCGTCTATCAGGTGGGAACGTTTTTCAATCTAGGTTAGTGCCGGCAAAGGAAATCGCCGGATCCCTCCTAACGTTAGCTCTTACCGTTTTCCTTCAGCCACTGCAAGGCAACGCAGGCCAGCCAGGCAGCGCCGACGGCCAGAACGTTTTCATCAAAATCAAAACTGCTGCTATGGGCTGGACCACTTTCGATAAGACCTTGTGCCCCAAAACGAACCAGACAGCCGTCGATGACCTGTTGATAAAAGGCAAAATCCTCACCACCAAGACTTGGCCGTCCCTGAGATAGAATCTGTTTTTCCCCGATCACCAGCCGAGCGGCGTGCCGTGCCACCTTTGCTGCCGACACTGCATTGTCGACAACCGGCAGACAATCGCCTAAATGAAGGGTTATCTCCACGCCATGCTGCAGGGCTACTCCATCACAAATCCGTTGCAGGCCAGTAAGAATACGGCGGCGCACCTCGTGGTCATTGGAGCGTATCGTACCAGCAATACAGGCCTCTTCAGCTATAACATTATTGGCATCTCCAGCTTGAAACCGACCGACACTCACCACCGCTGAATGATTCGGGTCGGTTTCCCTTGAGACCAGGGTCTGCAGGGCAGTGACCAGATACGCCCCGGCGACAAGAGCATCCCGCGCTTCATGGGGACGGGCAGCATGCCCGCTTTGTCCGAGCACTCGGAGCAGAAAAGGGTCAGCCGCGGAACAGATGACCCCATCGTCAATCGTCATAGTTCCGGTTGGATAATGAATGTCTATATGTCCGGCAAAAATCGCGTCTATGCCTTGTAATGCCCCCTCTTCAATTATCTTTTCAGCCCCGTTGCCATGTTCTTCTGCCGGTTGAAAGATAAGCGAGACACGACCGGCCAGCTCTCTTTTGCGTAAAAGCATTGCGGCACCAAGCAGCATCGCCACATGGCCGTCATGGCCGCAGGCGTGCATCACGCCAGGTATTTTCGAGGCGTAGGCGACTGTTTTCTTATCCTGAATCGGCAAAGCGTCCATATCCGCCCGCAAGCCGACATGACCACCATGCGTAGCATTGCTGCCGAGTGTAGCTACCACTCCAGTGCCCCCATAACCGCTGCGGTAGTCGATTCCCAGCTGCGTCAATTTTTCCTGAATAAGCGCCGAAGTCCGGTGCTCGTGATAGCTGAGTTCAGGATTCTGATGGAGTGTTCGGCGAATCCTCTGCATCCACTCGAACAGCTGCTCATCAACCACCGGCACCTTCTCCGTTTCCATTGCTGCGCCCCCTACTCTATACGGATCGAACCGATATCCACCTGTTTTGCTGGACTGACTGCGTCATTTGTAACCTGATCCTCCTCGATTTCAAATTCATCGAGGAGCAGGGCTTCAGCCACATCATCGTTGCGTATCCGCAGCTCAGCTCTCTTTCCTCCGGTCGGTTCTGCAACCGGCGTTTTTTCTTGCAGCACTCTGGGCGGTCGGCTTATTGTTTCTGATGTTTGACGCGGAGAAGAAAAAGTCCGTGTTTCCATATCAAGGGGCTGTTTAAAGATCGCAATCAGCCCATCCATCGTTTCGAGCACAGAAACCAGCTCCCAGCCCGCCTTGCCATACTGATTGAACGACAATTCGATTTCCGGTTCGTCTAGAAAAGCACTGCCAAGAAGACCTTCTTTTTTCAACTCATAATGTACAGTTTTATAACTCCAGCGCATAACCGATCATCCTGTTTTAATAACCTGAAAACTCAAAATTCGAGAGAGATAGATACGCTTAGACTCCATCATTACTCGACTCACCTTTAAAACCTGCGCTATACGCCTCTCCGACTACCTCGGCTATAATCGCCAACCCTCGACGCACTTCGTCATCATTCTGCGAATAGGTCACTCTAAGACATTCATCTTTATGTTGCCAACTTTCACTCAGGCCGGGGAAAAAATAATGTCCGGAAACCACCAGAACGCCATGTTCTTTCAACCTTTGGTAGAGCTCCAGGCTGGTAATGGGTAAATTCTCAAACCATAACCAGAGGAACATGGCACCCTCCGGGATATGGATGCGACAGGGAAGACCGGCAAATTTTTCCTGAACTACGGCTACCGCTTTGTGCATTTTTTTTCGGTAGAAAGGTTGCATAAGATCTTTACTTACTGCGGTCATTTCACCACTGGTGACCAGACGCTCGGCCAGTACTGCTCCAAAATTAGTCGGCGTAAGCGACATGATGGCATTCATGCTGGTCAGTGCACGAACTATCTCTTTTTTGGCAACCACAATACCAGTCCTGACGGCCGGCAGACCCAATTTAGAAAGCGACAGACAAACGACGAGGTTGTCATTCCAAATTGGTGTGGCCTCGGTGTATATCATGCCCGGAAATGGCAGACCATAAGCGCTGTCAACGATGAGAGGAATATTATGCAAGGCGGCCAAGTCAGCGAGTTTCCCCAGTTCTTCATCGGTTACCACATTGCCGGTTGGGTTGGTCGGTCTGGAAATACAGATGGCACCAATAGTCTCATCGATCTGAAGATTTTCGAAATCAACATGATATTTGAAAAAACCGTCATCAAGCAATTCTATTTTGGGTCGGGTGGAGACAAAAAGATCATCTGTCAGACCGAGATCGGCATAGCCGATATATTCAGGGGCCATGGGCAGACAGATTTTTTTTGCCGTCACCCCTGCAGTACCGTCCGGCATGACACCGGCGAAAAGATTAAAAAGCATGAAAAAGGCGGTCTGGCTACCGTTGGTCAAGCAGATATTTTCCGGGCCAACAGCCCATCCCAGTTCTTTTTTGAGAAGAGCCGCCAAACCTGTACAAAAGTTTTTTTCACCCTGGGGAGGGGCATAGCTGCCGACCAGCTGCTGAAAGCTTTTACTGTCACTGCATATTTCCAGAAGCTGCTGACGCATGATCTCCTGAAACTCCGGCACCAGGCCGGGGTTTCCGCCGCCCATCATAATCATGTTTTCATTGGCAAGCCTGGCCTGACCCAGATCATCCATCAGAGAAAGAATACCGGCATTACAGGTCATTTTCCGACCAAATTTTGTGAAATTCATAAGCTGTGTCTTTTGCTGTAAAGGTTCAGAAGTGGTGTGGATTGGGTTTATAAGAGAGAGCTCAGTCGTCTTGCAGCAAGAACATGCAGCAGACGCACCAATAAAAAAGTAACGATAAGCGCAAAAATAATCCTGCCCCATAAAATTCCACCGATCTTGCCACCAATGGCGGCCATCAGCAAGGTGTCTTCAACCAGACCATGGCAAAGTCCCAGCAGGGCCATGGAATTAAAGACCTCCTCTCTGGCCATCTTGCCGGTAGTGGTCTCTCTGATTATCAGTGCCCCGCCATAACCAATGCCCATAATCATACCAACGACGGTAATCGGAGCCGCCTGCCGGCTCATCCCAAAAAGCGGCAGAATCGGCGCCAGGAGCTTCTCCAGTAGAGACAGGATACCAAGCGCTTTGAAGATCCGCATGCTGATGATTATACAACATATTATCAGAACTATCAGTCCCTGGTTTTGCAGCAAACCAAGCCCCCACTGCCAAAGGCCCTCGGATTTGGCGGTCGCCTTAAATAACAGGCTTGCCTCCTCCTGCCAGAGATCAAAGCCGAGGCATAGCCGATTAAGAATAAAGGCATAGACCACCGCACCAACCAGGCGCAGCAGACTGATCGGCAAGAGGTTCGCCCCGGCCCGCTTGCTGACACTCAGCTCAATAGGCAGAGAATGAGCCACGAGTATCGCCGAACAGAGCACTGTTATCTGGGCACTGGTCAGCTCAAGCCCAGGAGCCAGGGCAGCAAAAACAGCAATACCGCCATATATATTCGTGAGCATTGCTGTCGCCCAGACCAGCCCGAGTGAACCGGGCAGCCCGAGGAGGTTCATTATCGGTTCCAAGAGCATGCTGAGAGAGCCAATTAAACCAAATTCCTGCAATATCTTGGTGATTATGGCGACCGGGATGGTAATCCGGATCAGTTCCCAGCTGGTCAGCCAGGTTTCCCGGAAGAGCGATAGCACCACTGCTGTCAACCTGCTGTTCTGCTTGTGAGTATTGTTAGACATTAAAAGACGATGGGTATTTCGCGGGATCGCTCAGGCAAATATCTTCGAGCCGGGCGGTTTGTTGCCCTCTTTTTTTGGAGAATAGAGTTGACAGATAATACCGGAGTTTTCGTATACCACTCTCGCGGGATTGATGCGACTCTTAAATGCCATAGCGCGACAGCCGTACGGCCTGCCGGGGTCATGGGTGATATAATAGTGCACGCATTGTAAACAATGAGGGAGCTGCTCTACCATTAATCTTTCCTGTTAAATAATCATTTTTTATAATTTTCAGCCGTATACATTTGATTTTTCGGAAAATCGTAAAACAACATCCTGCCCCCACCGCTCGCCGGGGTAAACCCATCTACTTTAGAGTATTCCACGCCAACGATCCCACAGGTCGGGACATTATCGAACGATCTCCCGGTCAGATGCTCGGCAAGCTCAGTTATGGTATTATTATGACCAACCAGAAACAAAATATTTACTTTGCGCAACAATTCCTCAAGCAGCTGCAGGTGATACGCGAGTGTTCCGAGGTAAAGCTCAGGGTAGTAACAGATGTCATCTTTGTTATAACCGGTCCCTCCTGCGATACATTTTGCGGTTTTTTTCGCTCTTTTAGCCGGACTTGCAGCAATAAGTTCAGGGTGGATCCCTGCTCTGGCAAGACGGTCGGACATTGCCGCACAGTCCCCCTTGCCACGCTTATTAAGAGGTCTGGAAAAATCGTCCAACTCGAGATCCGCCCAGCTGGATTTAGCGTGACGAAGAAGATAGAGTCGCTTCACAATTCGTTTCCTCACTGTATAATTTCCTGCCAGAACGATTAACGGCCGTAACGGTTTTCCCTACCCCGCCTTTGCCATTGTTAATCAACTGTATTTTCATAAGGACAGTTTTCGAAAGAAATATTCAATGAAACCCTGCTTATCCCACCAGTTAAAAGTATCATTTGTACCAGCTAAATGCGAGTGAAAACGTTGGCTCACCAATGATCGACTAACAGCTTCGAACAGATTTTTTTTGTCTTATTTTTTATCTTATTATGTTGTTTACTGACAAAACGACAGTCAATGTATAAAATAGGTAGCCATGAGATTGCAGGAATTTTATCAAGAAACACCACCCGCCACAGCAACATTATCTAATCATTTAAAAAAGAAACAGGGTATTTTATGCTATTGCATTATATTTTCGCAGCACTGTTGCTGCTTGGATCAATCACCACTGCCAGCGCAGAGGAAGCCAAAACGGTTCCTGAGAGCGTCTATCCCGGCCTGGAATATGCTCTTTCCCTTAACCAATCTTCGGCCAACCTTGATCCAAAACAATTGTCCGGGCTGATCCATTTTGTCGGTTCCATACCTGCCGATTCAGGCATGAAGCTCAAAGAGCGACAAGGAGCTTCCGGAGCGTTCTATGCTTTTTCGGTCCAAACTGATTTTATTCAAGTTCTGGACTATGTTTACAATCCGGATATTCCCCTCTATGTAACGATGCCGTCGTCGCTACGGCAGCATGAATGGCTCACCCCACAGATGATTGTTTCACTCAAGAATCTTCCCCGTCAGATTAAATCTACCGGCGACATCCGTCTGGTACGTGGTCGGGACCGCGAAATTATCAGCCCTGACACCAATACGGGAGGGTATTACACGTATGAACAAGATCGATTAGTGACAGTTCTGCCCGGTCCTACTGGCCCCGTGCTTATTTCCGTATCAAGCCAGAACGATTTATCGGAAGTAGGCAAGAAAGGATGCATTGTCGGCGACGACAAAGACTGGAACTATCTGTATTCCCAGGAAACGGGGTTGAACACTTTTGGACTGGGGTGGGTCGAATCGTACATGTACTCAGCCCATTCTGTTATTGTCTATGTAGCTGATTCATCAGCAAACGTAATCCACGTAGGTTCATTCAAGTGGCTGAACGGGGGATGGGCCAAGATGAACATGGTCAACTCGAACCATATCCTCACCGGCATCAAGCGCTTTGCCTCAGATTTCAAGGAGGTACTGGAGGCCCCTGGTTTACCTGACCCGCTCGTGTTGGAAGACACCTATCGGAAGCTGCAGGAGAGCAGTGTACAAAGACTGCGTCAGAAGGTTTCGCCCTATCTCCTGGCCCTGAAGCAGACAGACGCTGCGGCACTGCAATCCAATCCTTTTAAAACCCTTCTCTCTTCAGGAACATATCTGCAGCAGATGAGCCATGAGGACCTCGTCCAGGTGTTGTTGCTTGAATACGTTAAATCCTGGGTAGGCAAAGAGTCTTTAGTTCGTCTGGCATACAATTAATAAAAACCTACGAAGAATTCAGGCCATTTCGTTTCGATTTTTTTAGTTTCTCATTGTAGAAATCCGGATAAAGTTTTTGCGTGCACTCCGGACAAATTCCATGAGAAAACCGAGCATCCGAATGTTCTGATATATAGTGTTCTATCTGTTGCCATTGTTCTGCCTGATTCTTGATTTTTTTACAATTGGCACATATCAGAAGAAATCCCTCCAGCGTCCTGATTTGCCTATAAAGTCGGATAAACAGCAGTACCTGCACCACTGTTATTATAAAAAATATACCTACCTCAATAGATATTTCGCCCATTCTTTGAGAATATAAGGTCGGCGTATCATGGAAAAGATAATGCGGCAAATCTAAGAATTCATTTCCCAGAGTAAGCAAGAGTAAGGTGATAATTATTGCAGATTGAGTAATTGCCAGCAAGCGGATCGTTTTACTTTTCATACTAGAGCCCTTTTGTATCTCCCGCCACCTTTGTACCCTCGATAAGTTTTTCGCGTGTCACTTTCTGCAGATTTTCTACCAGCAGGGTATGCACCTTAAAGTACAGGTCGCGGTCCGATATCTTCAGCACATAATAGTCCTCTTTCCCTTTGGCAAAAAGATATTCCATCTCTCTGCCATCTTTTCTAACAGTAGTATAATGAAAGACAGGCTGGCTGAAAAGACCAGCAACCTTCACGGGATCAAGGACATCCTGAACAGACAGACCGCGCACATTGGTTAAAAAGGCGTCCACGTTCTTCCTGTGTATCTTTTCTCCATCTTTCAGCCCATCAAGCTGCCAGCCGCCCGCCGCTTTTTTCAATCTGATGTCACCTAGAGTAACACCGAGCAGATCTTCTTCCTTGATGGTCGCAACAGAAGTGTCCAGCCATTTGTCGACGGCAGTTTCCAATTCGAAGTTCGACAGAGCAATGGCGACAACAGCGTTACTGTCCGCCCGCCGTGCATGAACCTGGCGAAAAACCGGTGCAGTGCCAACATAAAAATCAGCCAGTGGTTTGTCGGCTCCCTGCAAAACAACATGAGCGGCAAAACTCTCGGCATCAACCTTAAACCGCTTGGCAGCATCAACTGAGTTGGCAACGATAAAACCCTGTTTCGTGTCGGCAAGCTTGCCAAGAAATGCCTTCACTTTGTTTTTGTTGACCGGAGCAGAAAAATGCGCCGGCATATTCCATCCGTGCTGGTCTTTATGAAGGAGCATTTTTTTACCATCTCCATCGGTAATAACAATGGATTGTACTGCATCCGGCGAAAATTCGAGAAATAGTGCATCAGGAGCGCCGGCCTCTAGCCCTTTATTGCCTCTGCTCAAGGCCAACAACAATCCTATCTGGACGACAAGCAGCACAACTGCCGTAATAATCATTTTTTTCATTGGTTCTCCTCCCAAAACTGCCCACCAAGCGCCTATTGCAAGAGTGCCGAATAGTGTTTTTTCGTTTTTTTGCTTAGAGATCGCCGCACCAGCCATACCAACAGAAGACCAAGCAGAGCCAGACCATAGTTCAGATATTCCCAGAAAAACTGGATATCTCTGGTCATGGGCAGCAGGGTTCGTGAGAAATGCCCCCTTCCTCGAATGGACAGCAGACCACGGTCCTCCAGCGACCAGTCAACACTGTTGGCAATCAACTGGACAGGCCCAAGATAGCTGCTGCGCAAGACACTGGAACCGATACTCAGAATGGTATCGTTTAAGAAACTGTTCGAGCTGAACAGAATAATACGCGCGGATTCCGGCGATTTGTCGATCTGGCGACTGATGATCTGCAACTTTGGCTGTTTCTCCTGCTCAGTGACCTCATTTACTTTTTGTTCATCCGGTTTATTTTTCTCGCTGAGTAGCGGTGAAGGTTTCCCGGCGAAAAACGAGGTGAATCGCCCCTCCACCACCATTCCGAGGAGCTGTTTGCCCTTTTCGCTGCCGGGGGCAAATCCCAGCTCGCCATAAGCGGCAAAATCAGGCTGGATGTCAGTCGAATCAGAGAGCCAACTGCCGGTCGAGCTTTCCAGCAGGTCGGTAATCTTCCGCTCTTTATTTTTAGCCATATCTATACCTATGGGTGAAGCCCAATTCAGGGTCACCTGGTTCAGACCAGACAGCATGCCGTTGTCCCGGTTCATACCATCCGGCCGGATATCGACAAAGTAAGGATAGTTGACCAGCTGAATTTCCTCTATTGTCGCTCCCCCGACCTGACGCTGCACCGGTACCGGAAACGCACTGTTTTGCGGGTCAAGCAACATTTTTTCACCGATGGTGATCCCGTGGAATTTCAACCAGTCCTCCAGACCCGACGCTTCTTTGCTAACCTTGAGTTGTTGCTCCATGCTGATGGCAAAGGGCGAAGTGGCGAGAACAACAGTGCCCCCCTCCATCAGGAATTGATCCATGGCAAAGAGTTGTTTTTCGTCAACGGCTTCCGGTGCCACGACCAGCAAAAGATCAGTATCGTCGGGCACACGGCCATTGGCCAGATCGGTAGTTATGACACCGTGTTCTTTGGTAAGCAGTTCCCGCAGAATTTCGAATTGCGGTCCCCTGCCGCCCATGCCATACTGCGACATGGGCTCCACTGTCTTTGGGGTATTAAAAGCCACTGTCTTGGTAAAGCCGGTGGCGAATCGTTTCAAGCCGGCAGAAAGCGAGCGTAGCAGGCCTTCCTTGGAGAGATCTTCCGGCAGTGCAACTTCCACCACCTGGTCGCCACTCTTTAAGGTCATATAAAACCAAAAAGTCCGATCATCAAAAAGAGAAGCAGCCATGGGCCTGAAGCCATATTGAGCGCTAATGATTTTAGCGGCCGCACCATTGTTCTCATCGGGATTGACAATCTCACTGGTAAAAAGACCTTTTCCTTTTTTTCCCATTTCACCAAGAATGATTTGCAGTTCGCCCTTCAACTGAACAAGCTCCTGCGGCAACTGATCATCAGAAGACAGATAGCCTGTCAAATGCACCGGTTTGCCGATATCCGAAAAAAGATCTCCGCCCCCCTGATAACTGTACAGAACCTTTTTGATGGCTCTGGTGATATCGTATTCCGGATTGCGCAGTTCTACATTGAGATCCCGTTCGCCATTGCCTTGCATCTCGATCAGATCACGAAAGCCGAGGATCTCGAACTGGTCGCCATACTGGATGAGCACATCAAAATAAGAGTTAGTGACCGAGGACTGGTATTTACTCGCCGTCTGGAAAGGCACCGGTCGGATACCATATTTCTGTGCCGCTTCCTGTTCCAGATCCGGATGTTCCTGGGGGTCAACAAACTCGACGTGGACTTTGTCACCACCGGCCACCGCATACTCGCGCAGCAGATCGCGAATACGTGGTACTAAAGGTGCCAGCAGAGGATGCGTCTGGGGGGAAAAATAGCCACGAATAAGCAGCGGCTCTTTTAACTGAGCAAGATAGTTCCGGGTGGTCGGCGAAATGGAATAGAGAGCATCGGTGGTCATATCAGCACGAAGCACAGTGATGGGTGCCAGCCAGAAATTGGCGATAAGAAAATTGACGATAAGCAGACCAGTAAGTAACCGCCAAAGATTATGACGGGTATTGGCGGGGTTGTCCGCCCAACGGATTCTTTCGAGTCCATAGACATTGAGGGTAAGAAATATTCCCATCAAGGCGAGATAGTAATAAATATCCCGAAGATCGATAACCCCGCGGGTGATCGAGGTAAAGCGAGATCCGGATCCCAGCATCTGCAGGATCTCCGCTCCTCGATTACCAAAAAAAGAGACCAGAGTCTCCGAACCAACCAAATATAAGAGAGAACAGACAAGAACTGTGACAAGCAGACTGACGATCTGATTGTCCGACTTGACACTGACATATAGGCCGATAGAGATATAGGCTGCTGCCAGAAAGATGGTTGCCAGATACCCACCGATAACCGGGCCCCAGTCCAGAGGCCCCATAAAGCTTACCGTCGCAGGAATCGGCAGAGTAAGCAACAAAGAGACGACAACGAGGCCGAGACAGGCGAAAAATTTGCCTAAAACCAAGGCAAGGGGCGATACCGGCGAGGTGAGCAGTAGCTCCAGGGTACCCGATCGTCTTTCTTCCGCCCAAGAGCGCATGGTCACCGCCGCCGAAAGGAAGATCAAGAGTATCGGCATCCATGTAAAAAGAGGACGTATTTCCGCTATGTTATTTGAGAAAAACGTTTCGACCCAGAAAAAAACAAAAAGATTTACCGCCAGAAATACTCCGATGAAAATAAAGGCGATCGGCGAACTGAAAAAAGAACCGAACTCTTTTCGAGTTATACGAAAGACATTTTGCATTATTCATCACTCCTATCAACCACTTATTTCAGCGAATACCGTTTCAAGATTCCGCGACTCAAACTGCATACCATAGAGCCGATAGCCATTTTCCTGGAGAACAGAGGCTATTTGGGCAGCCGTCTCCTGCCGGTCTTCACCGGTTGCCATCGTCACCACACAACTCGTTGTTGAATTCGAATGATCATGCCGGGAAAGTCCGGTGAGAAGAGTTGCGGCAACTCCGGGACAACGCTCAATAAGCGGTAGGGGGTCACCATCCGTTCCATCAAGCTGCAGCAGCAAACGCCCCTCGGTCTGCAGTTCATCGAGCCTGACGTCAAGTGCCTTCTTGCCATTTTTAAGGATAATGACCCTATCGCAGATGGCCTGTACTTCCTGGAGGACATGGGTTGAAACGATAACCGTCGATGACTTGGCAAGCTCAGTGATCAGCGCTCGCATATGCTGGATCTGGATAGGATCAAGACCGTTGGTCGGCTCATCGAGAATGAGGATATCCGGCTCATGAAGGATTGCCTGGGCAACTCCGGTTCGTTGCCGGTATCCTCTGGAAAGAGTGGCAATTGACAGAAAGGCTTTTTCCTGCAATCCGGTGCGGCCAATCGCCGCGACGACAAGCGGTGCCCGCTGTCCCTCCGAGAAGCCGTGCAACGAGGCCAGATAATCGAGGTAGTCGACCACTGTCATGTCCGGATAAACCGGACAGTTTTCAGGCAAATAGCCAATATCTCTCTGGACTGCCAGGCGATCACTACCGATCTCTTTGCCGTTGACCACAATTGTCCCCTCAGTCGGCTCGAGAAAGCCGGTGATCATCTTCATGATGGTTGTCTTGCCCGCACCGTTATGACCGAGGAGTCCAACAATTTCTCCCGATTGTATAGTCATCGAGACGTTATCAACCGCCTTGAATTCGCCATAATTCCGTGTAACGTTTTCAATTTTGATCATCTTTTGACTCCACATAATTCTTCCATTACAACAAGCATTGCAGAGAATGTCCTCGCTTTTTTCCAAGAGACTGGCGAATTACCTGCCAGACAGAAAGCGGTGCACAACGTATCGTTCTCCCATAAAAACCGTCACAGCGTTAGGCAAGTGCATCTATATAAAAAAACAGAGTAATATCTCCGGCAATATACTTATCGATCATTACCTCAATCTTGCTGGAACATTACAAAACTGTAATCTTGGCAACAATCTGCAATCAGGGGAAAGAAAATCCGGGAGGACGTTGTAGGAGAACTGTCAATAAAAGGCTAAAAAAGACAACATCGTCATCGATGCCTGCACGTGCTCAACTGTACTGAAAAGATTGTAATTGACCATACACCCATCGTCGAATAAGGTGGACTGCTTTTATTGTCCGGTTTTTCCTTAAATTGACGTAAACGTTCACCAGCACTGAATCTGTTTTGTCATCGGCCATTAAACGTACCATAGTACAGCTTAATGACCTCTTTCGCACATCTCCGGCACTGGTGAATGCTTACAGTTCAGGGGTTATTCAGGATTTGACGGTTTTCCGGTGAACGGTTACAAATTGACAGATCTTAAGATAACACCCTCAAAAACGTCATAATCTATCGCACCTGTCAAATGACCCAATCACTCACCTCGCAACAGTCGCCCAAAAAACGACGTCCTGCCCAGAAACGCGCGAAGACTCCTCCCTCCGGCAAGAGGAAGAAAGGCAGCAGGAAGAAAAAACCACAAAAAAACCTTCTTAAAGATTTTCTGTTCGTGAGTCTGGAGTGTCTTGGTTTGGCGCTAATCGGCATGGCCGCCATTATCATGCTGCTCGGCTATGTGGGTAACCGATTTTCCGGCACCAACTTCATCCATAGCCTCCTGCCATTTGCCGGGGGAATCCTTGGTCTTATCCTCATCGCTTCCATCCTGCTGAGCGCGTGGAAAAGAATCCGGAAGTGGCTGCAGAGCAGATCGCCGCAACTGCCCCCGGCCATTATGCTAGGCATGACACTTCTGGTCTGCGTGTTTATTCCACACGGATATTTTACCCAGGCCTTTGGCTATTATCGCACCCTGGTCGGCGGCAAAGAAGAAGCAGGCCGGGTCGTCCTCGCCCATCAGGTCTATGCCGCCTATCGTCGCCTCGATATCGCCCCCTTAGAGAAAATGATCAGCCGGGCCGAGCAGTTCAGAAAGGCAATCCATGAGGCGGCAGAGGCCTATGCCATTGATATCGACCTCCTCAAGGGCCTTGCCGCCACAGAATCTTCGTACCTGCCGCGAAAAAGTATGGATGGTGGTCATGGACTGTTTCAGATAACCAAAATACCGACTTCGGTGTCGGACGACGTCAACAAACTTTTTCCGCCAGCCGGGCGCGACATGAACGATCCCCGCTATAATGCCTTTCTTGGTGCGGCTACCCTGCATTACTATCTCTCCGAGATGCACGAAGACCTCTTTCTCGGCCTTCTGGCCTATAATATCGGTCCAGCCAATGGCGGCCTGCGCTTTATCATGGAACAGTACGGGGTGACTGACTTTACTACCATTCAGCCCTATCTGTTGCGGCTTCCCCGGGATTATCCAATACGCGTCCTTGCCTATGCCCTGGCCTTTAGGATAGATCGCAAAGAAGGCCGACTGCTGGCCTATGCGGAAGGGAAAAACGCTTTATCCATTCAGGCACTTGGGATTCCGGGACAATAGCGGGAAACGGGAAACTAACCGGCCAGTATCCGGGCTATCAGTTCGGCCCGTTCTTGCTCGGTGATGTAAGGTTTCATCCGTATATCGAGTATGTTAGCCTCACGTTCTTGTCTCCTGGCAAAGGCCTGTGCCGCCTTGGCCATGAGATCTTCCAACGCACACGGTTTCATCAGATAATCAAAGGCGCCCAGCTTCATCGCAGCGACGGCGGAATGAACCGTGGCATCCCCCGTAAACATGATGACTTCAATAAGAGGGTATTTTTTCTTGACTGTTTCAAGGGTCTGCAGACCGTTAGGATAAGGCATGCCAATATCAAGAATGATGATATCGACCGAGCCGGTTTTTTTCAGCCGTGCCAACGCCTCCCTGCCGGAATAAGCGCAATCGGCCGTAACTCCCCTCTGCCGCAGGCGTGCGACAATGGTGTCAACAAATTCCTTTTCATCATCGACAACAAGAATGCGCATCCGATCCATACGATTCCCCCACTGCAGAAGGCAACATCATTCCGAGCTCTATCCAGCCAACCCGCACGCTGATGCTGCCGAAGATATAAGCATATAGAGAAAACTACTATTATTTTTTTCTTATTTACAGCGGCGGAAATCGATTGCAGACAGAGGCCTGGCCAAAAGATTACCTGTCCTTATCGAAAAGCCGCTTGAGTCACGATCCTTTAGAGGTGCCTTCTGTATACATACCACCCTCTATTTTCTGATAGCACCAATATTTTCAGTCCTCATAATTCCTTGACACAATATTTACAAAGAGGTTATTTGAGCTGCTACACACTTCTTTCACTTTTCTGCTGTATCCGCTCCATCTCGAACGTCTCAGTCGAAAAATATATAAACACGTAGATACAATAATTTTTCTCTCTAAACCAGGCACCTTGGAGTTGAATATGCGGTTTAAAAATATTTTACATTACAGTTCTCACTGTTCTTATGCATCTCTCTCCCCTTTGCATCACCTGTGCATATTTTTTTTCGTTCTTTTTGCGATCCTTCTCCAGCAAAACGCAATGGCAGCCGAACTAACCGATTTGAGCGGCAAAACTATCCATTTCGAACAGCCGTTTACCCGGATTATCTCGCTCTATGGTGCCCATACTGAAAATCTTGCCAGCCTTGGGCTCGATAAAGAAATCATCGGCAGGTCAAAAGATGATGATTATCCAACATCAATAACGGCAAAACCTGAGTTCACCAGTGATAATCCGGAAAAATTTATTGCCGCCCGTCCTGACCTTGTTTTAATCCGCCCGATGTTGCAAGTCAGGCATCCCGAGCTTTTCGCCAAATTACAGAAAGTAGGCATAACAGTCATTTCTTTGCAACCTACCACTATCGAGCAAATGTATGCATATTGGCGAGATCTGGGGAAGTTGACCGGTAAGGTACAAGAGGCGGAGTCGATGATTGGGAGATTCAATTCAGGACTTACTCAAGTGCGGGAAAAATTTAAAGATATTCCAGACGACAAAAGGCCGAGGGTCTATTTCGAATCTATCCATGAAAGGATGAGGACGTTCTCTCCCGATTCAATTGCCATCTTTGCCCTGGAAAGTGCCGGAGGAATTAACATTGCAACGGATGCCATACCGAGACGCTCGACCAATATTGCCGATTACGGCAAAGAAAGGATACTCTCTCACGCGAGCGACATAGATGTGTTTCTTGCTCAAAATGGGCGAATGAACCGGGTTGATAAAATGACTCTCCTTGAAGAACCAGGATTTGCGCCAATCAAGGCAATTCGCGACGGAAGAATCTATTTAATTGATGAGAAAGAAGTCTCACGGCCAACCCTGCGTCTTCTCCAGGGGGTTGAGCAACTGTACGAAATCTTCTATCCCTCTCCCAGATAACCAGACACTTGTATACCGGACCATGAGCAGTTCAAAGCGCTGCGTGATGTCATGCAGCCAATGCCCTCCTATTTTTTAGCCCCATAGTGCTTATCATTGCTTGCTAAGGAACAAAAAAAACGGAGTCGGCTCTATGTATACTTCCAACCCAAAAAACACCATAAAACCATCTGCGACAGCGGAAACCGCCCAACAGATGACTGCTGCGGCAATCGCCTTTCTCGATACTCTGGAGCCGGCGCAACGTCGACAGGTTGTTTTTAGTATTGAAGATAACGAGCGCACTTGCTGGGATTATCGTCTGCACGGACCGAGCTTTCTAGTAGAATACGATAATAACCAAAATGACGCCAACCATATTCACAGTGTCTGGCGCGATCTCAAACGGGACTGGGGCGATGATTTGCTGAAGAAACACTATGCGAGTGCGCATCAGACTACCCCATCTTCACAGGGAGCAACAAATTGACCGGAGCTGGAACTGTATTACAGTAGTACTGAAGCCTCGCAGCAATTCTCCAAGACGGCTTTCACTCGTATTGTCCGTAAAGGTGCCGGCTTCTTTGCCAGAAGCAGCGTCACTTTTATAAATCTCTATAAAAATAGACAGTAAAGCAATATAACTTTGAGGTACATCATGACAACAAAGATTACAGGTCTTTTTCTTTTTGTTTTTGCAGTGTTTGCTGCCTCTAGTGCCTGGGCAGCAGAAGCGGTGGTTGATATGTATACAGTGACCCTGGAAGGCACCGGAACTAAGATCGGCACCGTTACGATTAGAGAAACCGAAAATGGTACTCTTTTTATACCTGCATTATGTGAGTTATCCGAAGGTTTGCATGGTTTTCACGTTCATGCCAAAGGCAGTTGCGGACCTGGTGAAAAGGATGGCCAGATGGTACCGGGCCTGGCAGCCGGCGGCCACTTTGATCCTCAGCAAACAAACAGTCACAAAGGGCCCTATGAAAATGGCCACCTGGGAGATTTACCGGCACTTTATGCCGATGGCTCCGGTGCGGCCGTACATCCGGTACTGGCCCCCAGAATTCACTTGTCTGAGCTGAAAGGCCATGCTCTGATGATCCATCAGAGCGGCGACAACTATTCAGACACCCCAAAAGCACTTGGCGGCGGTGGTGCCCGCGTAGCCTGCGGAATGGTACAATAAGAAATTATGGCTAATATACTCGCAATTAATGCTGCATATCGGCACGATGGCATTACTGACCAGACTGTCGAGGCGCTACAACAGGCAATCGTGGCAACCGGCGGCACAGTCGAGGGTGTCTTGCTGCGTGAACACCCTATTGAATTTTGCCTTAATTGCCGGCAATGCACACAACTGCCGGGAGATGCGCCTGGTCATTGTGTGCTGCAAGACGGGATGCAGGAGCTGATCGACAAGATAGAATGGGCCGATGGCTACATCCTGGCCTCACCTACTAACTTTGGGTCAGCTACTGCACTGTTCAAGCGTTTTATGGAACGACTGGTTGTCTATGCTTACTGGCCCTGGGACATGAATGGTCCGCAATACCGAAAAGCAAAGACACCAAGGAAAAAAGCAATCCTTGTTTCCTCCTGTGCGGCACCTGGAATCTTGGGCCGATACTTTTTTGCAACCCGTAAACAACTGACGATGACCGCAAAAATTATAGGCGCTGACACCGTTGGCATATCCTTTACGGGTCTCGTCGGCAAAGACCCCCACCCAAAAAATACGAGCCGAAGGCAAAAAAAGATCCAGAAACTAGTCAGGAATCTTCTTTAAGCAAGACGCTCGGCACTCCTTAATCACGATCAGGAGCGATAATTGGCATTAATTTTCACATAATCAAGAGAAAAATCGCAGGTGTAAATCTCCTCACACCCGGGCCCGTCTTTCAGATCTATACAGACCGCGAAACTCTTGTCCTTCAAGATTATGGTGGCGGCATCCTCTGCCTCCTTGCCCAGCGACATTCCATTCTTAACAAGCAGCACATTACCAAAGGCCAAATCGACCCTGTCGGGGGAAAAACGAACGCCGGACCTTCCCATAGCCGCAAAAATTCTTCCCCAGTTGGCATCTTCGCCGAAAAAGGCCGTTTTCACCAGGCTTGAGGTGGCGATGGTCCGGGCAATTTTTTCTGCATCTTTATTTTCCTTTGCGCCACAGACCCTGATAGTAATTGTCTTGGTAGCACCTTCCCCGTCGCTGACTATCTGCAGGGCCAGATCCTTTAAGACGTTTTCAAGCGCATCTTGAAAAAGTCGCTGCCCTTCGGGAGAATCGCCGTCGATCCACGGGTTTTCCGCCTTCCCATTGGCCATGACCAGCACCATGTCATTGGTGCTGCTATCCCCGTCAATGGTTATGCGATTAAAAGTACGGTCGGCTCCCTTGACCAGGGATTTATGCAATTCCGGAAAATTGATCCGGGCGTCGGTGAAAATAAAAGCCAGCATAGTGGCCATATTGGGCATAATCATCCCCGCCCCTTTGGCCATGCCCATTATTTTCACTTCCTTGCCGCCGATAGTGACCGTGGTCCCAGCAATTTTTTGCACGGTATCGGTGGTCATTATCGCCTGGGCAACCTGCTCGAAATTATCGCCAGACAAGCCACCGACCAGTGCCGGCATACTTCGTTCAAACGCTTCAAGATTCAGCTGCTCACCTATTACTCCGGTTGAAGAAATCTGGATTAAATCATCGGCAATTCCCAGTGCCTGGGAAGCCAGACTACTTGTGGCCCTGGCCGCCTCCATGCCCTTTGCTCCAGTACAGGCATTAGCACAGCCGCTATTGACCAGAATAGCCTGAGCATGTCCACCTTTCAGCCTTTCTTTGTCGAGGACCACAGGGGCGGCTTTCACCTGATTGGTGGTAAAAACTCCCGCTGTCACACAGGGGATATCACTGTAAATAAGTCCAAGATCAAGTCTGTCGGCATAACGTATACCGGCCTTGACTGCCGCGAATGAAAAACCCTTGATTTTCATAAAAATCCTATCCTTTGAATAACTTTTCTCAAACATTTCCTCATCTCTGGGGAGCTTTTCAAAAACATGCCCAGCCTGAGAATGACCGACACCGGTAAACGGTAAACAAACCGGGATTCTTTGCAATGCCCATCGAGGAAGGGCAAATGACTTGGTGGTATGTTCAAGTCATCAATGCTATATGTATTTACTGTTGTCTTTTTTTTGATACCCATCCAAGGGGGACTGCACGGAGTGACAGCTTTTAAGAGTATGACACTACGCGTCCAGTCAGCACTGACGACAATAACAAAATATATCTACCACTTATCAATCTGATTATGCTACTTTAAAATAGCATGAACAGCGGAATGAAAAGTTGCAATTTCTTTTAACCGGTGCGGGTAGAAAAAATATGCAAGCTCCAACACACTCTACAAGTATATCCGAGTCAAATATGCGTCACGGTTTGCAATCATGAGTCTTCAAGAACTCCATTGGACGTACACCCTTTATTCAGCGATCCTGCTGCTGGCTGATTTTTTTATACGTATCGGCCTGTCAGTCAGGGTTATCATGCGCAAACGTCCCTACGGCGTTTCCCTGGCGTGGCTGGTTGTGGTCCTGGTAGTTCCTTTTTTAGGAGGTTTTTTTTATCTGCTCCTCGGCGAAAACCGACTTCCTGAAAGAAGGAAGGCGCGGGCAAAAAAGTCACACAGCACTTTTCTCAGCTGGCTGAAAACTCTGCAGGCAAGAACGCCTGTTTCCTGGCATGAACTCAACCTGGAATGTTTTCCTCTGCACCGCCAGGCAGAGACCCTGGTGGGTATCCCAACTATGGCTGGTAACAATCTTACCCTTTTCACCCAGCCCGATGAGATCCTCAGTACCATAACCGAAGCAATTCTGAACGCGACCTCCACTTGTCACCTGCAGTTTTACATCTGGCAGGAGGGCGGCAGGGTGGATAAGGTTACCGAAGCTCTGCTCGACGCAGCAACCAGAGGCGTGACGTGCAGGTTACTCCTTGACTCTATCGGCAGCAGGGATTTTTTTAAAAGCAGGACCGCAACTACAATGCGCAAAGCCGGAATAAAAATTCAGGAATCATTGCCCGCCGGAATTTTTAATGCTCTGTTTTCCAGAATAGATATTCGCAACCATCGAAAACTTGTCGTAATAGACGGACAAATCGCTTTTACCGGCAGTCAGAATATGGTTGACCCAGAGGTATTTAAAATAGATGCGGGAGTTGGCAACTGGGTCGATGTGATGGTTAAAGTGGAAGGTCCGGTTGTTGAGTGTATCGCCGGCACCTTTATCAGCGACTGGGTTCTGGACACGGATATAGACCTCTTTCACTCCGAGTCATTACTCAAAGATATTCAAACTGCCGGGCAAGAGACTGATGTGCACGCCTCCCCCGTTGCCGGAGAATCGGCGATCCAACTCGTCCCATCGGGGCCAGGTCTCGTGCCGGATGCGATCCACAGCCTACTGCTGACGACCATCTACGCAGCCAGACGCGAATTGATAATGACCACTCCCTATTTTATCCCCGACGAACCGCTGCTGGTAGCTCTAAAGGCAGCCGCGCAACGCGGGGTGAAAGTTAAAATCATTGTCCCCCTGAACAACGATTCGCTGTTAGTCAAATACGCCAGCCGCGCCCGCTACCAGGAACTCGCCGAGTCAGGAGTGCAGCTTTTTCTTTTCCATGGTGGTCTTCTCCATTCAAAGACTATTACGGTAGACCATGATTTTTCACTTTTTGGCTCGGTCAATCTGGATATGCGCAGCTTCTGGCTCAATTTTGAAGCCACCCTTTTTGTATACTGTAAAACGTTTACCGAAAAGCTTCTGGCCATTCAACAGGAGTACCTTGACCAATCGACAGAACTTGATAGAGAGGCATTCTCTCAGAGAGGATCCTGGGAAGAATTTAAAGAAAATACTGTATTACTTGTCTCACCACTACTCTGATGACTATCCGAATCTTATTGATTTCCGATATCCACGGCAATTTTCCAGCGCTGCAGGCTATTGACCGACAGCTGAACGCGTCCGGCTTCGACTATATAGTCAATTCCGGCGATTCTCTTGTCTATGCCCCATTTCCCAACGAGACAGTCAGTTGGCTGAGAGAGCAGCAGGCCGTCTCCATCCTCGGCAACACTGATCAGAAAGTAATCAAACTCCTTTCCGGTAAGGTCATGAAGAAACCGGGCAATCCGGAGAAACGCATCATGTATACTTCAACCGCCGAAGCGCTGAACGACGCCGGTCGCAGCTACCTCTGTTCCCTGTCCACCAAAGCACGACTCAAGCTACGTCAATCTGGAAAAGCAGACAGTAAACACAAAATAAAACTGGGCATCTTCCATGGCAGTCCAGCCGATCACAACGAATTTCTCTTTGTCGACACCCCGGATAGCAGGTTTTTGGAACTGGCTGGTCTGAGCAAATATCAAATCGTAGTAACGGGCCACTCACACTCGCCATACCACAAGATGCTGGCAAACGTCCACTTTATCAACCCTGGCTCGGTAGGCAGGATGTTCGACGGGAATCCGAGTGCCTCCTGCGCCACTCTGGAAATTACCAATGGAGTCATCACGGTGCAGCATTTCAGGATTGCCTATGCAATAGACGAAGTTATTTTGCAAATCAGAACAAACAATCTCCCCGAAATATACGCCGCAATGTACCAGCAAGGCAAAAAACTCAATTGAGCTTTGTCTTTTCCGCGAAATTATTGTTATCGTATTGCGACACACAAGAATTAAATCCCTGACCATTTGCAACGAGGAATCTACTATGGCCAAAAGCAAAGCAAGCAAGAATGGCAAAAACGATAAAAAAGACAAGAAAGACAAAAAAGACAAGAATGGTAACGATGAGCTGGAGCAGGTCAGGCTACTGGAAGGAACAGCCTATAAAAATATCGATACTAAAGATGGTGACGATAAGACTTCGATCTGGATCAAGAATATCCATCTTCAGTACGAGATAGAACTGAAAAAACTGCAAATCGAACTTATGAAGCTGCAAAACACCATGAAGGCGAACGGCCAACGAATGGCGATCATCTTCGAAGGCCGGGATGCAGCCGGCAAGGGGGGTACCATAAAAAGAGCCATTGCCCATCTCAACCCCAGAAACACCAGGGTCGTTGCTCTGATGAAACCCAATGAAACGGAATCGAGTCAATGGTACTTTCAACGATATATCGCGCATCTCCCATCGGCCGGAGAAATAGTCATCTTCGACCGCAGCTGGTACAACCGGGCGATGGTCGAACCCGTCATGGGTTTTTGTACCGACGAGCAGAATAAACGTTTTTTAAAAGACGTGCCGATGTTTGAAGAAATGCTGGTGAAAGACGGGATCATACTGTTGAAATTCTATTTTTCCGTATCAAAAGATGTTCAGAATAAGCGTTTCGAATCCCGTAAGACCGATCCTTTAAAGCAATACAAACTCTCTCCTGTCGACAACCTGGCCCAGGAATACTGGGATCAGTACTCTGTGCGCAAATTCCAGATGCTCTCAGAAACCAATCGGACCATTTCCCCCTGGACCATCATTCGCTCCAATGATAAAAAAAGGGCCAGAATAAACTGTATAAAACATATCCTGAGCCAGATGGATTATGACAAAAAAATTGGAACTGAAGAGCTTACTCCAGACGCGGAAGTTGTCATCTCAGGTATCGATGAACTGAAACATATGGAAGATAACCTGATGTCGCCGGAGAAACTCCACGGCTAACAGGGACCAATCAGCGATGACGCCGCCGCTGCTGTTGCAGCGGCCGGTACTGACCTCAGGCTTCTTTACCACAGCATTTTTTATATTTTTTGCCGGAACCACAGGGGCAGAGAGCATTTCTGCCAACCTTGTCGCTATCACGCCGAACCGGTTGAACAGTTGCAATTTCCTCTGTTGCGCTCACCCTGTTCAGGCGTATCTGCTCCTGCTCATAACGCTTCCGTCTCTCCTCCTCCAGACGTTCCACATCATCGTCACGAACAACACGGACCCGCATCAGACTGGAGACGACTTGCTCTTTGACGGTCACGACCATAGCACCAAACATCTCAAATCCTTCTCGTTTATATTCGTTCAAAGGATTTTTCTGCCCGTAACCCCGTAGTCCAATGCCTTCTTTCAGGTAGTCCATGGACAGGAGATGATCTTTCCAATGGTTGTCGACAATTTGCAGCAGGATCAGCTTCTCGATTTGACGCTGGGTGTCGGGGCCATTGACTTCATCCTGCGTTTTGTAGGCTTGTTTGACAAAATCGAGGGTTTTTTCGGTGAAAGTGTCAAATTTCAACCCTTCTAATTCTTCTTCTGTCCACTCAGGCACACGGTGAAACAGTTCACCCATACGGGTCTTAAACGCCGGCCAATCCCATTCCACCGAATCGACACGATCCTGGTAAAATTCTCCGGTGACCGTATCAACCACCTCTTCGATCATATCCTGGACTACCTCGCTGACATCGGCTTTGTCCAGCACATCCCGACGCTGCTGATAGATAACCTCTCGCTGCTTGTTCATAACATCGTCATACTCCAGCAGGTGCTTGCGGATATCGAAGTTATGCCCCTCAACCTTGCGCTGTGCATTTTCAATTGCCCGCGAGATCATGTTATGCTCGATGGGTTCATCCTCCTCCATACCGAGCTTATCCATGATCCCGGTAATACGACCTGAGCCGAAGATACGCAGCAGATCATCTTCCAGAGACAGAAAGAAGCGTGAAGAACCTGCATCTCCCTGCCGCCCGGAACGACCGCGCAGCTGGTTGTCGATACGCCGGGATTCATGACGTGAAGTACCAAGGATATGCAGACCGCCGACTTCAACAACTCCAGCTCCAAGCTTGATATCGGTTCCTCGACCGGCCATGTTGGTAGCTATGGTCACTTTAGCCAGTTGTCCAGCACCGGCGATAATTTCCGCTTCGCGCTCATGATGTTTGGCATTTAACACCTCGTGCTCAATCTTCTCTTTTTTGAGCATGTTGGAAATTTTTTCTGAAACATCGATTGAAATTGTCCCGACCAGAACAGGGCGTCCGGCCTTGTGCAGCTCGGCGATCTCCTTGACGACAGCCCTATATTTCGCGGCTTCGTTTTTATAGATAACATCAGCATAATCGTCACGCACCATCGGCTGATTGGTCGGCATAACCACGACATCGAGATCATATATTTTTTTAAATTCCGGGGCTTCCGTGTCGGCGGTACCGGTCATTCCCGACAGTTTGTCGTACATCCTGAAATAGTTCTGAAAAGTAATTGATGCAAGAGTTTGATTTTCTTGCTCAATTTTCACTTTTTCTTTAGCTTCCAAGGCCTGATGCAAGCCGTCGCTGTAGCGCCTGCCTTCCATGGTTCGACCGGTAAATTCATCAACAATGATAACCTGATTGTCCCGGACGATATAGTCGACATCGTTTTTAAACAGAATATGGGCCTTTAAGGCCTGATTGAGATGATGGAGCTTTTCAATACTGGTCGGATCGTAAAGATTATCCACATCGAGAAGCTCTTCGCCAAGCGCAACACCTTCTTCCGTCATGGAAACCTGCCGTGCCTTCTCGTCGACGGTGTAATGCTCGTCTTTCTTGAATTTTGACATGATCCGATTGACATTCTTATACAGATCAGTGGACATATCTGACGGACCTGAGATGATAAGCGGGGTTCGCGCCTCATCGATAAGAATGGAGTCGACCTCATCAACGATGGCATAATTAAAACCGCGCTGGCAAAAGTCAGCCAGGTCAAATTTCATATTGTCACGCAGATAGTCAAAGCCGAATTCGTTGTTAGTGCCGTAGGTAATATCCGCTGCATACGCAGCACGGCGTTCAATATCATTTAAGCCGTGAATAATTTTACCAAAGCTCATACCGAGAAAATTATACACTTGTCCCATCCACTCACTATCGCGGGCGGCCAGGTAGTCATTGACGGTAACGACATGCACACCTTTACCGGTGAGGCCATTGAGATACACCGGCAATGTTGAGGTAAGCGTCTTCCCCTCACCTGTTTTCATCTCGGCAATTTTGCCTTGATGCAGCACCATGCCACCCACTAACTGGACATCGTAATGACGCTCGCCAAGAACGCGCTTGCCGGCCTCACGAACAACAGCGAAGGCCTCCGGCAGCAAATCATCCAAAGGTTCGCCCTGCTCAAGTCGTTCTTTGAAGGAGACAGTTTTTGCCGCCAATGCTGCATCATCAAGAGGCAGTATGTCTTTTTCCAGCTCATTGATACGGCTGACGAGAGGGTTGAGCTGTTTGAGATATCTATCATTACTGCTGCCAAAAACCTTGGTGAGTATATTTCCGATCATTATATTTTGCCGTTGGTAGTGGTCCGTAAAAGGGCCGTAAAACCGTCTAGAGATATTTTTGAAAAGTCAATATTACAGTTGTCAGTCTTCTATTATACACAGATTCGCAAGAGAGTAAAAAGCCAGCGTCTCTTATTCCGTTTTTTTAACAACCTTTTTTTCCGCCCGAATAATCAGCGGCCCTATTTTTTCGACAGGCACTTCTGCGACAACATCGTTTTTTTCGTAAGATGGAAGCAATAGCGTCTGGCCAGTCCACACCCCAAGCAGGAACATCCACAGAAAAAGACAAAAGACGATTACGCCGATACCGGCTATCGCACTTCTGGTTAACTCAAATTTGAGTTTTTTTACCTGGGTCTTGCGCCTTACTGCCATCTTGCGTGCCTACCCTACATTTTTTGCGGAGCTGCCAGGCCAACCATATCAAGACCATTTTTCAGGACAACCTGCAGTGCCTTTATCATGCAGAGCCTGGACCGGCTAAGGGGGATATCGTCGGTTAATACCTTGTGTTTGTTGTAGTAGCTATGTAGCTGGGCGGCAAGTTCCATAAGGTAAAAAATGACTTTATGCGGTGCAAGCTCCAGGGCGCTCCCTTCGATGGTGGCCGGAAAAGTCGACATGGTCTGCAGCAACTTGAGTTCTTCCGGCTCTTTCAGGAGCTTGGCTTCATCTGCATTGAACTCAGGCTCGGCAAACCCTTTTTCCGCTGCCTGACGCAGTATAGCACAAAGGCGAGCGTACCCATACTGAACATAATAGACCGGATTTTCCTGACTCTGTTTTTTAGCCAGATCCAGGTCAAACTCAAGCTGGCTGTCCGCCTTGCGCATCATAAAGAAAAATCGGACCGGATCGATGCCAACCTCGTCCAGCAGTTCATCGACTGTGACAAAGTTGGCCTTGCGGGTGGACATTTTCACTTGTTTACCGTCCCGGGTAAGCGTCACAAACTGATGCAAGACGACGGTTATCTTGTCCGGATCATAGCCCAATGCCTTTACCCCGGCAAGAACATCCGGGACCGTAGCAATATGGTCGGAACCGAGAATATTTACCAGCCAGTCAAAGTTTCTGCGAAATTTTTCCCGGTGATAAGCGATATCCGGCAGACGGTAGGTTGGCTCGCCGCTGCTCTTGATGATAACCCGATCCTGCTCGTGCCCGAAGGCTGTGGTCTTAAACCACACCGCATTGTCCTGCTCGTAGACATAGCCCTTGGCTTTCAGTTCAGCCACCACATCATCGACAAGACCGTTTTCATACAAAGAATGTTCATTATAATAATTGTCAAAAACAATTCCCATCCGTTCGAGGGTGGAAGAAATGTCTTTGAAAATATATCGTTCGGCCTGTTCTTTGAAGGGCGTGACATCTGCGTGGTCTTTCAGTCCATCACCGTGTTCATCAATCAGGGATCTGCTGATGTCGATAATATATTCTCCCTGGTAGCCATCTTCCGGGAAGGTAAATGTTTCACCAAGCAACTCAAGATATCTGGCGCGGGTCGACTCGCCGAGTACCCGCATCTGCCGACCGGCATCATTATAGTAATATTCGCGAAACACATCATGGCCGGTGGCTTCGAGTAACCGGGCAATGGAATCGCCAAGAATAGCTTGTCGTCCATGGCCAATGCTAAGCGGTCCGGTAGGGTTGGCGCTGACGAACTCGACCATCACCTTGCGTTTCGCACCAATACTGCTTCTGCCAAACGCCGCCCCTTTGGTAATAATCTCCGGAATCAAACGCCGCCAGACATCATGGTCAATAAAAATATTGACAAAGCCTGGTCCGGCAATCTCCACCCGTTCTATAAGATCAGTATGGCTCGATAGTTTTTCGGTGATAAGCTGAGCAATTTGCCGCGGATTCTTCTTTTCGATCCCAGCCAACACTAAGGCGAAATTAGTTGAGAAATCTCCCTGACCTTCATGTTTAGGAAGTTCAACGGTAAATTTCCCGGTGGCCTCACCAGACCATAGGCCCTCTGCAACCCCATGTGCAAAACAGTCGTCAAGCACCTTTTTAACTTCTGAACGGATCATTAATCTCTACTCAATATATTGTCGTTGATTGTTATTGCCCAGCAGACAGAGAACCTCATAACTGATGCTGCCCATTTCCTTTGCTATATCATCGGCGCTGATGGTCTGCTGCCCCTGTCGTCCAAGCAGAACAACCTCATCCCCGGCGGCAACTTTTGTAAGACCGGTAACATCGATCATGCACATATTCATGCAGATCCGGCCGACAATCGGCACCGGGTGACCATGCACCAAGACCCTCGCCTTGTTGGACAGCAGCCTTGAATAACCGTCCTCATAGCCAACCGGCAACACAGCAAGATTCGTTTGCCGCTTGGTACGAAAGGTATGACCATAGCTTATTCCTGTTCCCGCCGGCACTGTTTTCACCTGGAGAATTCTCGAGGTAAAAGACATAGCCGGAATTAATTCATCGCTGTTGTGATCCTCCACGCGTACATAACCAGCCGGATGATAGCCATAAAGCGCTATCCCGGCTCGCACCATATCACACCAAGTGTCGGGGAAATTAAGCACTGCTCCGGAATTCGCAATATGACAAAGAGTGTTATATCTGTTTTTCAATGCGTTACAAGCACCTGCGAACTGTGCAAAATTATCCAAGGTGCTCTCGGCGGCAGGATTATCCGACTCCGGGAAATGACTCATCAGCCCGGCAATCTTAATGCCCGGCAAACTGGCAATAGTATCGGCAAACGCTGGTATATCTGAGGGAAAAAGGCCCAGGCGACTCATTCCCGAATCGACTTTAATATGGACGCCGATTTCCTGTCCCAGGGCCACGGCCTTTATCGACAGAGCCTGCGCTGCGGCATAGCTGTAGATAACCGGGGTGAGCCGATACTGAAAAAACAGACCGGCATCAATTTCCGCAAAACCGATGATCGCATATATATCACCCTGAATCCCTGCCTCCCGCAGGAGAACCGCCTCGCGCAACTCAGCCACACCGAAAGCAGTACATCCAACGTGGCTAAAGGCCTTAGCTGCCATCACCATACCATGGCCATAAGCATCTGCCTTCACCATGGCCATGATGGGAATCCCTGCGCCTGCTTTTTTCTGGACGAAGGAATAATTCTGTTGTAAGGCTGTGCAGTTTATTTTTATGTTATTAAAGGAGTTATCGTACATAATAGTGGAATAAGGGACGGTTACCTCCCTTTCAGCCATACCCTCCAGGCAAGCCTACTGGACACCAAAAGTGCCCAGCCGATAGTGATATACAAAAAACCTAGTAGTTTAATGGGCAGAGAAGAATTTCGCAAGATAACACCCATACCCATCATGCACAACACCAATATCCATGTTTTAATCGAGTAGACCGCCCCAAGACAGGTCCCGTCTTTAAAATTGAGAATACGGTCGATGCCTCGCTGGGCAGATTTATCCAGGATGAAAAACGCTTTAAGGCTGCCGATGACAATTGCTGGAACCACCACAATAAAGACCTGCCACTCGGCCAGCTGACTCAGGCGATACGTACCTTTGGCAAGTAACATTACACCGATGGTCGTCCAGAGCACAGCAGACAGTAACAGATGGGTGCGTGTTGTAGCCCCCGGTTTAAAACGTGTCAGACCTTTTCCCATATGTAACGCACCATATCCAAATAGAACAAGCCCATCTCCTTTGCAGGAGATGGGCTTGTTCTGTCAATATCGAGGGGGGATATCAGATTTCGTTTACAGTGATAGCACCTTCAGGACAGACCTCTACACAGGTCTCACAACCGAGGCATTCATCCATCTCTACTGGCTCTGCTTTACCATCTACCATCTCGAATACCTGAGCTGGACATGCTGCTACACACTCTTCGTCACCGCTACACTTGTCTTTGTCAACTATTACTTCAAACATGAATTACCTCCATAAAATGTGATTGAAAGATAAAGTATTGTTCATACTTAATTGGCTATTCGAACATCGTTTTAATACCGTTGTTACGTTTCATATTGCATTAATTCACGGCCAGATTTTTGTCAAGAAAAAACAGTTTATTGATTTTCTTCAAGCCGGACAAACCGTTTTCGTTAAAAACGCTAACATTTCATAAAATTACAGCACATTCTCACTTTCTTTAGATGTCGAACGGCTGTGAATAACTATTGACCTGAGTACTTTTTTTTTTATATAGTGCACTTTCTTTTTCCACCTCGCCCTCAAGAGGATACAAGATCGGCACCGGCGCAAAACTGGGCTGAATCAGTTATTCAAAACTCATTATGTGTACTCAATGAAAGAAAAAAAACCGAAAAAAACAGTCCAGGCAGAAAAACGTGAACAGGCCATGATAGAAGGTATAATTGAAGGCAGCCCAGACGGTATCGGCGTCGTGGTCGTACGCCTGGAATGCGGCTGCAGAAAAATGGCGGCTGTTTCAAAAGAAGGAGATCCAGCTTCGGAAATTATCATGTATCGCGATCAGGCGCAAAACATCTGTGCCAAGTGCAAAGAAGATAATGGCAGTTTTATGCGTACTAAAGAATCTTTTATTCACTGGGTTGAGCCCGCACCAAGCGAGGAAAAACAAAAGGAAATCAGCCTGAAAGTCCTTGGTTCTGTGACTGCCCACTGATTTTTTCGGGTCGCTTCGGCAATAAATCAGCCCGTTATCCGTTGGGCCGTTCGACACCGCTGCACGAAATTACCAGCCCATTCGGGCGTCCCATCAGCATGGATATGGGTATATAAAGCCAGGACGTTTTTGTAGGTTAAGCCGTCCCAACCGTCAATAAACCCACGGCCACGGACCATTTTCAAGACCAGTTGATCGGATGTTCCCTGCCAGTCGAGAATTTTTGAATAGCGAAACTCATGCCCTTTTATTTCCGTCCCCTGCTTGTAAAAAACATTCTCTTTGGCAACATGAAAAACTGAGTAGCCATGGGCCTGGGGTTTTGCCGACATGCCAAAACGTACCGGGAAAAGACCGACCAGCGGAAACTCGTCCCCATCGAGCACAATGGAATTACCAAGATACATCAAGCCACCGCACTCAGCATAGATAGGCAGACCGTTTTCGGCTGCTTTTTTAACCGATTGGCGAAAGGAGGTGTTGGCCGCCAGCTCCCGGGCACTGGTTTCTGGGAAACCACCGCCGATGTACAAGCCATCAAGCTCGGGAAGCCTGGTGTCGCTGAGCGCATTGACATAGACCAGTTGGGCGCCGGCTTTTTCCAATGCTTCCAGGTTTTCTGAATAATAAAACTGAAAGGCGGCATCCTGGAGAACACCAATTTTTATCTTCGGCGGCAGAGCTACAGTTAGTTTTTCTGGTTTCCCGGCAACAGTCGGGACAGACTCCGGAAGGACTTGCATCATCGACTCAAACAAGTCAAGATCGATATTTTCAGCTATCAAGCCGGCAAGAAAACTGAGCGCTTCAGGGCTATCAGTGTATTCCTGATGGGGAACCATTCCCAGGTGCCGCATCGGGAAAATATCTCGTTTCAAGCGTGGTATCGAGCCGAGAACTGGAATACCGGTATATTTCTCCACTGACTCGGTGACCAGAAGACGCTGTCGTTCAGTCGCTATCTGGTTAAGCACCACACCTTTAATATTGATTCGCTTATCAAACTGTTGACAGCCGAGCACCATCGCAGCCACGGTTCTGGTCGTCTTGGTACAGTTCACCACCAAAATAACCGGCAGACCAAGGGTTAAGGCCAGTTCCGCGGTGGAATAGCCTCCCTGAGCATCGACACCGTCATACAACCCTCTGTTGCCTTCGACAATGACCAGTTCCGCATCAGCTGAGTGCGTGACAAAGGAGCGTTGAATGACCTCTCTGGTCATAAAAAATGGATCAAGATTATAGCATTTTGTCCCAGCGGCAAGCTGCAGCCATCCGGCGTCAATATAATCCGGTCCTTTCTTAAACGGTACGACACGACGACCTTGCCTGGCAAATGCGGCAGTAATACCAACAGACACCACACTTTTACCAGATCCGCCAGCGAGTCCGGCAATCACCAGCCCTTTTTTTTCCATTGTCACAGTCCTTTATTTCTTCTTCTACCGCCCGTCCGATCTCCTGCGGAGAGGTTGATTTACCTCTGTTCTTCACTGAATTTCAATTAATTCCTCGTAACCGTTCACCAGCACCCCATTTTCGTCCGATCATGCCCCCTCACGTAGCCAACTATAGTTCGGAGGCCTGCTTGAACGAACATGGAGCCCTGGTTGAACGATTACTGATTCGGGTTATGCGCGCACCTACTGCGTTCCGGTGACCGATTACAATTTCTCAACTCTTAGTCACTTAGAAATGATTTTCATGTGTTTTTCTATAAGAAAATTATTTCGTGAAGGAACTTACCCCACAAAGCTTTTTGGCGGGAGTTAGTGCACTATCTTTGCATATTTTCCCCAGGCGCGACCATAGAGTGTATTCAGTCGTTGCTCCAGACGCAATCGATATTCCTCAATTTCTTCTGGTTGTAATTTTGCTGGAACGAAAAGCGGTTCTCCATAATAAAAATCAATACGGGAGAAGGGTTTTGGGATAATCGTCCTGTCCCAGGAATGAATAGTGAAATAACTGGATGCTGCATAAATTAAGGGGAGGACCGGTGCACCCGTCCTGGAGGCAAGGAGAATGCAGCCGGCTTGAACGATCCTTGGCGGCCCCTGTGAACCATCAGCCACAATTGCCGCATTGCTGCCATTGCGAACAGCCCGCAACATGGCCTTGAGTCCCTCGACACTTTTATTATTTCTTGACCCCCGCACCGTATCAAAACCAAACTGTTCAGCCAACCTGGCAATGTATTCGCCGTCTCTGCTGGCACTGACCATTGCCGTTCCGGAATAGTGCCGCATATGATAGAGGACGTAAATTATGGAATAATGCCAAAACGTGGCTATCGCCGTCTTGTCTTTTTCTTCTGCATGAAAACAATGCTCTTGATTGTGTATGGTCACTCTGCAGCTGCGAAACCATAGTCGCATCAACCAGGCAAAGATTATCGGCACTACACGCTGCAACAGATTATTCAATTTTCCCTCAGTCACCCTATTTCTATCTCCAGCAGACGAATGCTCTTTATTTTATCGCGCAGTTCCGCCGCCTTCTCGAAGGCCAGCTCCTGGGCAGCCAGATGCATCTCTTTTTCCAGTTTTTTGATTTCTTTTTCTAAGTCTTTTACTGATGAAAAGACCGGCAGTTCTTCGGCAATTTCCAGTAGGGTTGCATCATTGTTTTCTAATGTATATCCGGAATTATGTAAATGCTGCTGCATGGTGTCCTTGATCGCCGAAATGATGGTCTGGGGAGTTATACCGTTTTTCCGATTATACTCTTTCTGGACCTGTCGTCTTCGTTCAGTTTCCTCAATGGTATAACGCATGGAGCCGGTTATATTGTCGGCATACATGATCACCAGGCCGTCAACATTTCTGGCGGCACGGCCGCAGGTCTGAATGAGCGATCTTTCCGACCTGAGAAATCCTTCCTTATCGGCGTCAAGGATCGCAACCAGTGAGACTTCTGGGATATCGAGGCCCTCACGCAGGAGATTGATGCCCACCAGTACGTCAAACTCTTTTTTGCGTAATGACCGGATAATTTCGATTCGTTCAAGGGTTTTAATGTCGGAATGGAGATAACGGACACGGATGCCGAGGTTTTCATAGTACGTGGTAAGATCTTCCGCCATTCGCTTGGTGAGCGTTGTCACCAGCACGGCCTCGCCGCGGTTTGCGCGCAGCCGTATTTCTTCAAGAAGATCGTCAACCTGACTGGTGGCAGGTCGTACCTCAATCTTTGGATCGAGTAGCCCCGTTGGTCGGATAACCTGTTCGACCACCCTGCCCTGTGCCTGCTCCAACTCGTAAGGACCGGGAGTGGCCGAAACATAGACAACCTGATTGATACGTCCAGAAAATTCATCAAAGCGCAAAGGCCGGTTATCAAGTGCTGAAGGAAGTCGAAAACCGTAATTGACCAGTGTAGTCTTGCGCGATCGGTCACCGTTGTACATCCCATTCAGCTGGCCGACAGCTATATGGCTCTCGTCAATAAAGAGAAGATAGTCTTCAGGAAAATAGTCGAGCAAGTTAGGGGGTGGAACACCTGGTTTTTTTCCGGTCAGATGGCGACTGTAATTTTCAATTCCGCTGCAATACCCTAATTCTTGTATCATTTCCAGATCAAACATGGTTCGCTGGTCAAGCCGCTGCGCCTCGACCAGTCTGTTTTCCTGATACAATATTTCCAGGCGCTCGGCAAGCTCCACCTTGATTGTCTCACAGGCAACTTGCAATCGATCTTTCGAGGTAACAAAGTGGCTGCCGGGAAAGACCGTATACTCTTCGAGTTTCTCCAGCACCACACCACGCAGCGGATCAATGATGACCAGAGCCTCAATCGTATCACCGAAAAACTCTACCCGGATCGATCTCTCCTCCTCGTGGACAGGGAAAATATCGAGCACATCGCCACGCACCCGGAAAGTACCCCGGTGAAAGGAAATATCATTACGCTCATACTGCATATAGACCAGACGTCGCTGAATCTCTTCCACAGGATACTCATCGCCCACCCGAAGAGACAGATGCATATTCTTGTATTCATCAGGAGAACCTAAGCCGTAGATACAGGAGACCGAAGCGACAATCAATACATCTTTTCGGGTAAGCAGAGAACGTGTGGCCGAATGACGCATTTTATCTATTGCGTCGTTAATTGAGGAATCCTTTTCAATATAGCTATCCGACTGAGGAATGTATGCCTCCGGCTGATAATAATCGTAGTACGAGACAAAATATTCAACCGCATTGTCCGGAAAGAGTTCTTTAAACTCACTGAAAAGCTGGGCAGCCAGTGTCTTATTCGGGGCTATCACCAGACTTGGCCGCTGTACCTGCTGGATAACGTTGGCCATGGTGAAGGTTTTTCCTGACCCGGTTACCCCAAGCAGAACCTGACTTTTAATGCCAGCCTGCACGCCATCTGTCAGCAGATTAATGGCCTGCGGTTGATCGCCGGAAGGGTGGAACTGTGAGGTAATTTTAAATGGTATATCCATGGTATTGTACGACCTGTTCACATCGTAAAGCTCACCAGCAATGAATCTTTTTTATGTATCAGTCAAAGGTGCATCTCAAAACAATACAACGAAAGATACTACCAGAATGAATTGATTTTATCTACCGTTGCTCGGAATCAGGTTTCCCAGGTAATGCAGTCTTCCGGACAGTATTTTATTGCCTCATCAACAAGGTCGATCGGATATTCTTCCCGATCAATAATCTCCATCAACCCAGTTGCCCGGTTATATCTGAACACCTCCGGGGCAATTTCAATACATCCTCGGCAATTGCTGCATAGACCCAGATCTATAGAAGGATATCTTTTCATATATGTCAGAGTCCTTTACTTAAATTTTAACTGGCCAACATCTCTTTGTTTCCACCTGTTGGCATAGATGAAAGCGACAGCTCTATCGACAATTTTACAGTAGCAATTGAAGAGCCATAGAATTATAGTAATCATTATCACTAGAATGAAATACAGGGGCAATGATTCTGATGATATTCTCATGCTGCTATGGTAATAATTTTCCTGTCCTATATCATAAATATAGAAAAACACAAGGAACTGGTTGCTTCCGTAAGACCAACTGTTTACACTGAAATGCGACCACACTGACTTACATTCAACATTTTACACAACATATTAAGGGAGTAGAAATGAGTAACACCGAGCTGGCAAAAGGCATTTACTGGGTAGGAGCTGTCGATTGGGACGTCCGGGACTTCCACGGCTACTCGACCTACAAGGGAACAACCTACAACGCCTTCCTCATTGTCGATAAAAAAGTCACCCTATTCGATACGGTCAAACGTTCTCATATGGATGAATTGCTGCACAATATCCGGGCAATTATAGATCCTGCAAAAATTGATTATCTTGTCGTTAATCATGTGGAAATGGATCATTCCGGCAGTCTGCCGGCAATGATGGACATAATTAAGCCGGAGAAGCTCTTCTGTTCACCGATGGGGCAAAAAGCACTTCTTGATCATTTCCATCGAGAAGACTGGCCCTATGAAGTGGTAAAATCTGGAACTGAAATAAGTCTGGGTAAGCGAACCATCCAGTTTATCGAGACGAGAATGCTCCATTGGCCTGATTCGATGTTCAGCTATATAAAAGAAGACGGTATTCTTTTTTCAAGCGATGCCTTTGGCCAGCATTATGCTACCAGCGAGCGATACGACGATGAAGTGGATCTGTCGGTAGTTTTGCAGGAGAGTTCCAAATATTATGCCAACATTCTTTACCTTTACGCTCCACTTATCAAAAAACTACTGGCCTCAGTCGCCACAATGAACCTCGACATTAAAATGATTGCCCCCGATCATGGTGTTATCTGGCGAACGCATCACAATAAGATACTCGAGGCCTACGATAAATGGAGTAACAATGAAGCGACAAAAAAGACACTGGTAATTTATGATTCGATGTGGCACTCCACAGAGACGATGGCGCACGCAATCGGAAGAGGACTCCAGGAAACAGGGGTCAGCACCAAGATGATTAACCTCAAGGTGCATCATCGCAGCGATGTCATGACCGAGATACTGAGCGCCAAGGCAGTCGTTATCGGATGCTCCACCCTTAACAATGGACTGCTGCCGCGCATGGCCGGTTTTCTCATGTATATGCGGGGCCTGAAACCAACCAATAAATTGGGGGCCGCTTTTGGTTCTTTCGGATGGAGTGGTGAGGCGGTCGGTCTGCTTAATACAGCAATGCAAGATATGAAGATTGATGTGATTGAAGATGGTCTTCGGTTGAAATATGTACCGGATGAACGAAAACTTGAAGAGTGTGTGGAGATGGGCAGGCGTATCGGCAAACGTGTCATCGAAAGTTTTAACCAATAAACCCTAGCCAACCTCTGATAACCATGAACCAGATTTCCGAGCACAACATGCTTCTGGTCGGCGATTCATTTGACCATTGCAACGAACAGGTACATAAATTCTTCGATTTAACCTCTCTGGTCATCTATGACTGCATTGTGGCTATCGAATCTCAATCTTATTCCAGCCTCGATGCAGACTTCTTTGACCGCATTGTTGCAGCAGAAAAGTATAATCGCCAGATGGTACAAAACCTGATCGACGAACTCATAAAGGCTAAGATACAGAAAACAGAAGATTTTATTAACATTGAGCAAGGATATCAAAGCAAAACGTTACATATTCTGAGCCATTTCCTCGACGGGTTTATCGGCGTGGATTCGTATTTTTATAATCTTATTGATGACAGTCACTGGCTCCCTCCGAAAACTGCTCAAGCAATTCACGATAAATCGCATCATTTCTGGCTGGTGCATATCAATGGCTTTGCAACAACAGCGGAGGAAGCAGGACTTTTACGTTTCTAAGACCCTGACAACTCTTTATTAAAAGGGTATTTCGTTATTTACTACTTCGTGTTTACAGTAATTTTTGCGAAACCACCCAGTTTTCTACCATACTTCCGGAACACTCTTTTCAAAAACGGTTAATCGAAGGAGATCCAATGAGCGTATTCACATACACGGCAGCAGAACTTTATGACTGGTTGACAACAAAACAAGACGTAGTAGTTCTTGATGTCAGAAACAAAGTGGATTTTGCCCGATTCAAAGTTGAATCGCCCTATCCGTTTACTATGCAAAATATTTCTTACTTCGACTTCATGGAAATCGAAGATGAATGTGTTGCGAAAGTGCTTAAGAACAAGCCTGTTCGCATCGTCTGCGCCAAAGAAGGATCTGCTAGATTCGTGGCAGAAATTCTCGACAAACACGGCATAAAAGATGTCGGTTATCTTGAGGGAGGTATAAAATCATGGGGTAACCTCCTGGTTCCTGTGCTCCTTAATCCTGATGAAACATTTCAGTTGTATCAGTTTATCAGGCCAGGTAAGGCATCAGCCAGTTATGGCCTGCAAAACGGTGATGAGCTTATGCTCTTTGACCCATCCAGAAACATAGATTTTTATCTTGAATTTGCAAAACGCAATAGATGCACTTTGATAAAAACTTTTGAGACCCACCTTCAGGCCGACTATATCGCCGGGAGCAGGATGCTCGCAGAAAAGACTGGGGCTGAATTTTTGGCCAACGAAAATGATTTTGCCGGAGCAAACATCAAACACACGCAGCTGCAGGATGGTGCACATTACAAATTCACCAAGCCCGGTGCAACCGTACAGTGTGTCTTTACTCCCGGTCATACCCCCGGATCGACCAGCTACATCATTGACGATCGCTTCATGATTACCGGTGATACTATGTTTATCCAATCAGTAGGTCGTCCTGATCTTGGCGGTCAAGTGCAGGCCTGGTCCGATAAGCTTTTCGAAACACTGCAGAAAGTTAAGACATACAATGACGATTTAATTATTCTTCCCGGTCACTATATGAGCTGGGAGGAAGCGAATGAGAAACTCACCTTTGTAGCCACTCTGGCGGAAACAATGCGTTTTAATAAAGATATTTACGCAATCAAAGATAAACCGGGTTTTCTTCGCTTCATAGAAGGCAACATGAGAAAACAACCTGATGAGTACGCAGTCATCCGCCGTATTAACGCTAACCTTGAACAGGTAGACGATGACAAGGCTGAAGAACTCGACCTTGGCAAGAATGAATGTGCCGCAACCGCATACGCGGCCAAGCAGAAAGCCGCTGAAACGACCAAATAACCGATCTGCCACTTTTCAATGCATAGGGAACAGTTCACAATATAATCGAACAAGGGTCAGGCGGACACATCCAATTTCCTCCGTCTCGTTTTACTTAGGTAATAAAAAAAGAGCCCATGCAACGTCAAACAGACCTTGCATGGGCTCTTTCCATTTCGTCAGTAACGACTCCCTCGCGAGGAGTCGTTACTCAGAGAACTAAACTTACATAGCAGGCGTAAATTCAACCCTTCTATTTTTTGATCGATTCTCTTTCGTGTCATTAGAATAAGCAGGTTTTGACTCGCCATACCCTACTGCTTTGAGTCGGCTTGCGTCGATACCTACTTTATTGACGAGGTATTTCATAACGGCGTTTGCTCGTCTTTCAGAAAGTCCCTGGTTATACTTGTCAGTACCTACAGCATCAGTATGACCATCAATCTGCACTCTCATGGTTGGATAGTCATCGAATATTTTTTTGGTCGCATTCAATTCAGGATAGAATTGTGTCTTGATCACTGCTTTGTCGAAATCAAACAACAATGCATTCGACAATGCCCAACAACCTCTCTCATCAACGGCTATCCCTTTAGGTGTTCCAGGACAGGCATCTTTATCATCGCAGATGCCATCACCGTCTTCGTCTGGACATTCTACAACAGCAACCACCTCTTCAACCACAGGTAACGAGTAGGCGCTAAGAATGGTGGTCCAACCATTGCCATCATAGGCGATAGAATCTGTGCCAAAAACAATTTCGCCATTCTTGACCGTGGCATAAGAAGAAACTCCGCCCAATTTACTGGTTACATCCTCCGGAGTGAGCAAGAGGCCGTAAGCGGTAAAAATGGAGTGGTACTGGACAGGAGTGTAGGCGATGGAATCTCTATTAAAGACAACCTCATCACCTGCAATTTTAGCATAAGACGTAGGAACTGTGGATACAGCAGCTGCATCCATTTTCAAACCATATGCTGCCAACATTTCGTTAAATTGATACGCTGACGAATAAGCGGTGGAATCCTTCTCAAAGGTCGGAGTAGCACCTTGAGGCAACTCAATAGAAAATGCAGGCACACTGATAGCGAGCATGGCCAGCAAAGCAAATAATGTTTTTTTCTGCATAATAATTTCCCCAATTAATTTTTAATAAAAACCCATAAACAACTCTAACACGACGTAGCAAATCTAACAGTATCCGTCATAAAAAGCAAACAACAAATCAAACTGCGTCCATATCAAAAAGCATTTCGTAGATGATTAACGGTTTCAAGAGCATATCTCCTTTAACACCAGTGGCATAGGCTCTTCTTACCTTTCTCCCTCTTGAATCAGACTTTTCTTGAGAAAACACCTTGAATAACGGTTTAATTCCAGCATATTTATACAATTCATCTCTCTATCACTCGAAACTTCTCCTTCTCCCACCTCCTTTTCTGATCTATGGATTTGCTTTTTGTGCATAAAAATTAAGTCAACCAGCCTGTAATTAAAAAAAGGATAAGCAGTGTTGATTCAAAATCCAACCATTTTAACAATATTAACAAAAGGTTTCGACAAAAAGTAAAGAGAAAACCAGGCGAGGAACCACATATCTTTTGGGCAGCACCAGAGCATCAACATTGTCTCAGTTCTCTCTCCTGGAACAGAACCGAACCTTGGTTCAACAATGAGTGGTAGTCTCTCTTTTTGTGTTGATTATTATTAACAAAGAAATTGTATATGTCAACACGCCTCATTAAAATTTTAAGTATAATAAAATTAAAGAAACATCACGATTTTCATCATGTGAAACAACTTGGATTGATTCGATTTTCTTTGTTTTCTGCCACGCTGCAAGCGTACCCATAGCAGAAGTTAGACACATAATCTCTCTTTTGTAGTAGTTCAATGTGGACGAAAAACTTCTACCAGCAAAACAATTGACATTGACAGCAAGTCCAAACCCGGTGATAATAGTTACTAACTGCAGAAAACTAACCTCTTCATATATAGTATAGAAAAGAACTATCCTCAAGCGATTCAGGACATCTCATGCTGTAGCCGAAAAGCTATTCAATGTTCACTCCAAGGAAAAATTGTCGGCGTCAATCCTCCCGGTTCAGCAGCAACTCTGGACATTATTGAACTGATGTACTTTCAAATGTTTATCCATCGTTCGATGATCAACGGTACACCACGCATCAAGTTCGTATGTCCATGACTCGCGCAGCAGAGTTCTGCAACTCGGCTACTGGACTGGCATCAATTATGGTATATATTGTCGTATTAATCAGGAGTCTTAAAAGACTATTGATTGACTACGAATTTCTGCACGACGTTTGTTCCAACAAGAACTACCGGAAAAATTTGGAGATATAGATGCACCCATTTCTTTACAGTGGAATACGAAAAGGTCAGGATAGCGAGACCTTGAGAAAAATTATTATGTTAAATATTTTTCTTTTTCTCGGAGCTATCTTGCTCTTACTTATGGGTGTAATCGCTTTTTGGCAGAATGCCCTGTTTCTTGGTATTGCTGATTTTCTAGCGTCCTCCATCCTTTTTGCTCACCTTTTCTATCTCCACCGTACCGGTAACGAGCCCGTTGCCTCACGTTTGGGTGTGGGAACGCTGATTCTCTTTTTTTGCTATCTTTTTCTTAGTGGAGGCGTGCACACAACTTCGTTTATGTGGCTCTACACCTTTCCACTTTTCTCACTGTATTTACTTGGGCTACCGCGAGGTATGTGGACCACGATCCTGCTCTTTTCTTTTTGCACGGGATTTCTAATTGTTGATTTGTGTTCCGACAGCATCAGTGTCTATACCAAAGATTTTGCCATTCGTTTTATCCCTTCATACCTACTCGTCAGCGTCCTGGCATTTCTAGTGGAACACAGCCGCGCAGCAAGCCGGGATGCGCTGCTCGATAAACAGCACCTCCTCGCCGGTACCATTAACGAACTACAGGAAAAAGAAAAAGAGCTGCAAGAGGCGAGAAACCAACTGGAAAAAAGAGTAACCCTCAGGACAGCAGAACTTGAGGAAGCCAACGAACATTTACGAATTGAAATTGAAGAACGCAAATGGGCACAACAGGAACGTTCACGTCTTGAGTCGGAACTGCTCAGAGGCGAAAAAATGGAACTTCTCGGCCGTCTTGCCGGGGGAGTCGCGCATGACCTGAACAACGTATTGTCCGGCATCGTGAGCTATCCGGACCTGCTGCTACACAAACTGGCACCTGACAGCGATATGCGCGGTCCTCTCCAAAACATACGACGAGCTGGAACTCGAGCAGCAGTCATTGTCCAGGATCTGTTGACTCTTGCTCGACGGGGTATAACGGCCAGAGAAAAAGTACAGCTCAACGATATCATAAATGCCCATCTCCAAAGCCCGGAGTTTATTAGTCTGCAGGGAAATTATCCGGACGTCACTTTAGAAACACATCTCGCATCCGATCTCCAAAACCTGTCTGGCTCACCTGTCCATCTGGAAAAAACAGTCATGAACCTGCTTATCAATAGTTATGAAGCGATACAGAACAAAGGCACCATTATAATAACGACAGAAAACAAGTATGTCGATACACCCATCAAGGGATACGACACAACCGTTCCGGGTAACTATGTCGTGTTGGCTATCAGCGACACCGGCATGGGCATCACTGAAGACAATCTTGCAAAGATTTTTGAGCCTTTTTATACCAGCAAAATCATGGGTCGCAGCGGCACAGGGTTGGGCATGACGGTGGTATGGGGGACGGTTAAAGATCACCACGGATATCTGGACGTGAAGAGTGTTCCGGATAAAGGCACAACCATTACAGTCTTTCTTCCCGCCCTTAAGATAGAAGACTCAACGCAACCGATAAATCCCACGCCACAGGTGCACAAACAGGGCAAAGGGGAAACAATCTTGCTGGTCGATGACAGCCCAGAACAGCGATTGCTTGGAAAAAACATTCTGACCGTTCTGGGATATAGGATTGAGACTGTTGCCAGTGGTGAGGAAGCTTTGGCTTTTCTTAAAACACAGGCAGCTGAGCTTGTACTTCTCGATATGATCATGGAAGCGGGGATGGATGGGCTGGATACCTATCGGCACATTCTTGAAATTCGGCCTGATCAAAAAGTCATAATTGTGAGCGGATATTCCGAGACCGATCGAATCACTAAAGCCATGGAACTGGGGGTATGCAGGTATGTCAAAAAGCCCTATGGCCTGGAAGAACTCAGGACGATGATCCAGAGTGTGCTGGCAGACTGAAGGCAATTTTATGTTAAGCAATCATCAGCACTGAATCTATCACATCTTAAACCTGCTCAAAATATCCTTCGCAAAAGAGAAGCGCCAGCTTTGGCTCATCTTACACACCGGAGTCCACATCCAGGTCACCTTCTTGCTTAAAGCATCCAGATCGTAAGCCCTGCATCCTTTCTGGTTTTCTTCGATACGTTATATTTTCGTAACCGTTCACCGGGAAAGCTGAAAATCAGGTATAACCTCCGAGCTGTAAGCGTTTACCTGTGCCGAAGATGCGCGGAAGAGGTCCTTAAACTGTACAATTGGTACGTTTAATAACCGATGACAAAACAGATTCGGTGCTGGTGAACGCTTACATATTTTCTGACGACTTTTCTGTATTCAGGCCACATTAGCCCACGATAATATGGCTTTTTTATGCCCAGCCATTCCCCTCAAAACGTCCACATCATTGTCATTACGATTTTTTATATTTATATAACAATTAATCTTTCTCTTACGAATTGCCGATAAACTCATTGTACAAAGAGTTTGAACTCTATTTGGGCAATAATGTGATACTGATATAACATCGGAAAAGGAGAACAGAATGGACAAGTACAAGCGGCAACTCATTTTTTTAGTATATGCTTTCCTATTGAGATGGCCTATCTGGCTGCTCATCTGGCTCATCGGTTGCAGCGGAAAACTAAAGACCCTTTTTCTCATCTATCCAACAGACCACTCGGAATGTCTCGATTTTTGCCCCAACATTAAATGGTTGAGAAACTTCTTTTCCGGCCGCCCCACTCCTGCCGGCCTCATCATGGATGGCTGGCGTCCAATTGGTATATATCTTGTCATCCCTAATTCATCGATGGAGCTGATGCGAAAAAAGAATCGCCCTATGGTTGAGACTATCATCAAGCGGATGCTCTGGGTTAAAAAACTTACCGGAGCAGAGAACATAGGTTTGGCGGGACAACTTGGGCCAATATTCGAAAAACGCCACGGTATACCCATGGACCCACCCTTTTATAGCAGTACCTACGGCAATATTTTCAGTATTCAGAACGCAGTCAGTCATCTGGTAAACAGTGAACAGAAAAATCCCTGGCAGGTTTCAGTGTCAATTATCGGGGGGGGGTTGCTCGGAGAAGAGTTGCTGCAATATCTTACCGCCGATGGCTATCAGATGTCGATGGTTGATGTCAGATATACCAGAAAAGGAGATGTCAAATTAACCGATGGACAGGAAGCAGGCCGACAATTAGCCGATGCCGATCTCGTCATCAATCTTTTGCCCAGAGGCAAAGACTTTCTTAACTGTGAACTGCACCGGCAAATACCTGAAACAGCCACCATCATTGATTTCTCCCGTCCGCCAATCACCAAGGAAAGCGTCCCCCAGAGGGTGGTTATGGGCAACAGGGTGCAAAGCAGCGGCATTCGCTTCGTTATGAGGCTCCCAGGTGGCTGGAAGCGACACGAGCTGCCTGCTTGCTCCATGCCGTCTCTGCTGGCCTCGCTTGCCGGTCTACCCATTCGAACTCTAGAAGATTTACGTCTTGCTGCGAGACAGTTCCGGTTCGGCACTGCCCTGGCAGGCGCCCCACTTCCGGCATACCAAACTGCCTGGAATAATTTTCGTGAGCTTACGTCTGTCCATCCAATCATCGTGCGTTTTATGTTATTTGTGCTGCGAAGTCGTCAGACTTTCGGCAGGTAGGAACAGGTTGTCGCAGTAAAAACGAGGGTGATGACATCGTCACCCTCACTGCATTTTGCGGTTTTCCCGATGCAGTTGAATTTATTGCCAATGCTCTGCCAGCCATTTTGTTGGCTTGACTGTCTTATAAAATCTTTTAAACCACGGTACGGGTGCTCCCCACCGTCCGTTAATAGCATCGATGGGATTAGGATTTCCATGAAATACTATGATTTTTGCACCTTTGGGAATCTTGGTAGGAGTTATAAAACTATTGAGAATGCCACCGGGCATGCAGTGAAACTTAAAACTTTTACACCAGTCATCAGGAAAATAATCGAAATTAGCCTTTCCAAGCTCCCTCGTTATATAGACTTGCTCCGTTTTGTGGGTCTTGACCACATCTTCCTGCTGCAATTGATATTTTTTGAGCAGCTGCGTATATTGGCCGACCTCAAAGCAAATAGCGGACGCCTGGCCAATCAAACGATGAGGTTGCGACCAGTTTTCAATTATGGCTAATTTTTTGGAAAAATCGAAGAAACAGTCAATATTATCGATAACAACTACATCCAGATCCAAAAAGAGGACTTTGCCTTCAATATCATAAAGCGGATCATCAAACAAAGATAATTTCCGCCAGGCCTGGCAATATTTATAATACTCGGGAGCAGGGTCTGCAAACGCCGGGATCGGAAAGACATCAACCCCCTGCTCTATTCCTTCGGGTCGATCTGTCATGCAAATAAAGCGAAAAGGCAGCGTCATATTTCTTTTGACCATATGGTGCAGAATATTGACATATTCGGGCCCATATTTATTGCCCCATTTCATGCAAACAATATTATTTCTGCTCATAATATCTCCAAAAGATGTAGGTAAGCGCATACGGTCCTGAGCTTATGCTGAATTTGTGACTTTTTTGACGAACGATTACTATATTTCGGAGACCAATAAGCACCCTGCCCTCAGGAATCCGTTCCTTTATTTTTCGATGTACCGGCGACGCGATGATATGCCTTGGTCATGGCCTTTTCGAGCAGACTGCGAATCCCGGCCAATGGTTTTCTTATTCGCAAAGACTGGCGATTGTAAATCACCTTGCCCATGGTTTTACCAGTGATGTTTTTTTCCTGCTCACATATTTTACTGTCAAGTAGAGCGAAAAGATTCTCTTTTTCTAAAACGAGACGTCTCGCCTCTATGATATAGGGCAGGCGGTCCTGATATTCGTTGTTGGCAAGATGGCTTTGTATAATGTCTCTTGCTCGTTCATAGTTGTTGATATCGATGGGTATAAAACTTTCCTTTGGAAAATAGTCGGCAGCATTCGGCGCGCCGTGATAAAAGGGCAGTGTATAGCCGAGAAAAGCGTCGGGTAGTTTCTCGGTCACATGATGTTTATAGACATAGTTTTCTATCGCAATATGATACATATAGGAATCGAGAGCTTCAGCTTTATCCACCATGTCTTTCACCCCATGCCCGAAAACATCCAGCTCGGGAATGTCGGTTTTAAGCCGCTGGGTAAAATCAAATCTGGTTGAGTGCAGGGTGACATTTCCTTTTCGCTCAGAACAGACCGTTGAAATTTTGTTTGTTTTTTCAGGCGGAGAACTGGCAGCCATCTGGTCCCAGGTAATAAAGTCCCCCTCGCCAAAAGGCAGCCCATAAAACCACATCAGTCCTGGATGGGTATGCATCACATTAGGATGCTTCATCGCCCAGGGTTCCTGGAAAGTCAGAATACAGCCGAACTGACGCAGATAATCCCTGCCAAAAACAGTAATCGACGAAGGTTCTCCGGTCAGCAGCAGCGTCCGTTCCCGAGGGCAGCACAGTTTTTCTTGGGAAAAAAGGCCATCGCCTCGAGGAATATCGTGATAGACGACCAACCAGTCGTAGTCAGTACAATCAACGTCAAAATCAAAGAGGCAATTTCCCCATTGTGGAAAGGAGCCGGGAAATTGACGGATATACCCTGCAGCGGATACTCCTTTTCTTAACCCTCTTTGCATAAACTTTACTTTGATTGTGGGTTTTTCCCACTGAGGCGCTATTATTTTCTGCACGGTTCCCGGTGATAAAAGGAGCAGGTCTCACTTGCCGCCATGGCTCAAGAATCGAGATCTACTCACCTGATTTAATAATTAATATTTGCTTCGAACTCTCGCAAACGTTTATGAATAGAGCGAAGTTCAGTGATAGTGGTCCAGTTGGCAATAAAGATGGAAAAGGATTCCCGCACTTTGCTGAAGGCATTGGAAACCTGAACCAGCACTCCCAAAGTGATAAGGCCGGTGAACAGGCCCGGTCCCATGATCAGATAGGGAACGATGACCATCAGTTGTTCAAAGAAATTAACCCAGATATCAAAATACCCGTAGTGCAGGAAGAGCCGGTGATAGTTAAATTTCAAACCAACAAAAAGCTCGGTGATGGTCTCGGTTTTACCGTAATGTATCTTATCGTCTTCAGCGTATACGAGTTCTTTTCGAAATGCTGCTTCTACTTTCTGGTTGTTATACTCCAAGCCAGGCAACTTAATCCCGACAAACCAGGATATAAGCAAGCCGCCTACTGAGACAATCAAGGCGACCCAGACCAGACTGCCCGGGATGTCTTTGATATATGGAATATCAACTCCTTTACTTAATCCCCAGAGAATCGGCAGAAAGGCCAAAAGAGTCATAATCGCCCGTATCACCTGAAGTCCAAGACTCTCAAAAATTCGGGCAAATCGATAGATATCTTCCTGGATTCGCTGACTTGAGCCTTCTACTTCCTCTTCGACCGTCTGCCATTTGGCCACATAGGAAAAGGTCATCGCCTCTCTCCACTTAAAGGCGTAAACCCGGGTAAAGTAGGCGGTCACTGTAGCAATCAACACATAGGGAAAGGCTATTTTACCGAAGATAAGCAGTTGTTCCCAGAATTCTTCAATTTTGTGTTCGGTGGCTTTTTGCAGAATATTATAAAAACTGCCATACCACTGATTCAACTTAACGGTAAGTTCTACCTGGATAAAGAGGGCCACCAGCAAGACCAGTCCACCACCATAGGCCCAGAGAGACCACCTTTTGCTCTTAAAAAACGATCGGAACATTCCTTGTAATCCTTCGCGTTAATGCTGGAAATAGCCTGCTTTTTTCTCGATAAAGTGCATGATGAGTACAGATAAGACGACAACAATAATCGCTAATCATTTTCCAGCCACTCTTTTTTCTTCGGCGGTCTTCATTTCTTTTATGAGACTGCGTGCCATATAAGCAAGCAGCCCAACGCCCAGCACTAACACAAACCAGAGCAGCCATTTTTCCCACGGGGTCGGCTGAGCTGGTTTCTGCAGGGCTGACGTGCCGCTCAAAACTATCTTTTTGCCTATTCTAGCTGGGCTGATCGCCTGTTTGGCCACATCCCTCTGTATCGCCTGGAGCAGCAAACCGCTATCCGGATCTTTTTCCTGTTGCGCGAGTTTACCACTGCCAAAAGCCAGCAGATATGGTGGGGTCCCTCTGCCAATAAACAATAACTCGCTTGGTTGCCAGCCCAATTGCAGAGTAATACTGCCTTTACCTGTCTGCAAATCGGCCCCATCCTGTTTGACAACCACCCGCCACAGGGGGTCGGCGGTTGCGGGAAAGTCACATGGTTCATTCTGTATCGCTGTTCCCTCCAGGCTCAGGTCGTGAAACAGCTGCTCACAGCGTGTCCTCCATTCCCTGCCAGTATCAGGTCGGGATTGTATAGCTAGCATGGCGACCGCGTTTTGTTGGGGAAAACGTATTTGTGCGCTGCTCGTCGGCATCCGATAGTCAGTTGTAAAATCGACCATCAGGTGGGAATCTTTTTCATGGACAGTTCCATTATAAAGAGATACCCAATGGCGCTTTCTGCGTGCCTCTACAATCTGCGAAAAACCAGTAACTTCGGTTAATTTCAATGGCCAGCTTGATTCCTGCCAGGTCAGTTTCAGATATTTCATCGGTCGTTGCGGCAGCTCGACGGTTCTTCTTTCCACCTGTTGCCCGCCAAACTGCAAGTCCGCAAGCGTTGCAAGATGCACCAGAGGCGTCCAACGTTCAAGATCATTACTCCCGAGAAGACTCATTGTAAACACAGAAGAATCGATATCTTTGTGCCAGGAGAAGAGCAGCTCCGACACCTCTTTTTTTACATGGCTGAGATCAAGCAGATAGCCAACGATTTTCTTGGCTGCCGGATCTGTTAACGGGTCAGGTTTAATATTGACAATGGCTCCGGCGGTATCGCGAGAAACCTGGAGCGAGATCCCAGCCGGATTATCTACTGAGCTCGTTTGCTGAAAAAGAGGAAAAAACGGGATAAGTTCTTTATCGCGCAGGGTAGTTGAATCGGTCGCAACGGTTCTAATTTCGTGTGGCACAACCTCCCCGGCGCCGTTAAAGACCCGGACATCGTTTAACTCCGCACTCCTTACTGTATGGTAGAGATCTTCCGGCAATTCCACAGAATACAGCGCATTATTATTGCTTGTCTCAAGATAATATCCCACAGCAAAATCACGGGAGGTAATGTCCTCGGCCATGAGCCTTCCGGGCGTAAAAGCACAAACCAACAGTATCAGAAAGTATCTCATCGAGAAATATCCTCAATCTTAGGCGGCAATGGCGAAAAATAACCGATAATCAGCATCAGTACACCGACAACCAGAAAAGAGACGATGCGGGCGATAGTGCCTGTGCCGGAGAGATCGACCAGGAAAAGTTTCAATACTACCATACTAAGCAGGACGGCACCTACTCCCCAGAGCAATCGACTTCCCTTTCTCGCAGCCCAGACAGTCATCGTCAGCGCACCAAAACCCCAGAGTGCGGCAATAGCCGCCTGAAAAACCACAGACTGATACAGGGAATCAGGATAATAAGGAATACCGATATAAAAATGTACCGAGCGGGCGACGACACTGTTGACCCAGAAAAAAAATAGGACGCCAAGTCCCCAATAAGATTGTTTTACAGGCAGATGTTTAATGAAATAGCCATTGTTCTGACGACACAGATTCCACAATACAAGGCTGACGATAACAACAAGCCCGGAGAGTTCCACCGGATTGAGAAGAGAAATATAGGGCAGCGGCAGAGGGTCACCGGCGCTCTCAAAGGACAATAGAGTCCACAACAAAAGACCAAAGGCAGGCGGCACCCCGCCTCTCCCCAGATAGGCGGATGGATACCTGCCAACCGGCCAGGAATTGCCTTTTCCTAAGTACATAAGCAGCAGCAGAGTACCACTTGGGATAAGGGCCCAACAGACCATTGCCCAGATCTCGCCAAGCCCGACCACTTGACGCATGACCCAGGCACCTTCAAAGCAGAGGACAAAGAGCAGCAACCACATTGTGCCCAGATGCCAGCCAACCATATTTCGCTGAGGCCAGTCCACGGCAAAATGATACAGAAGCCGATATTGCACAATAAAAGCCACAGTCCAGACAACCGCCCCCCACCCCATAAAAAAATGAGAGTCAGAAGAAAAGGAGGTAAAACTTGCAAAAGCCATGCACACCATGGCCGGCAATTGCAGATACAGCGCCTGGCCCAAGCGCTGCCAGACCAATTTTTTCGTTGCCATACCAAAAACAATAGAACTGGCGCAACAAAAGAGCAGAAAAGCATTTTCCATACCGACGTGTCTCATATGCTTATCAACTTCACGCAGCCCTCCGATATACCACCAGATAAGCCCTAATATCGTCAACGGTAGAGAAAAATATCGTTCCCAGTTCTTCAATTCGCTGCGATAGCCGTCCAGAAAATAACTGGAAAAAAGAGCGGCCAGGGAAAGAAAAAGGCAACCAAGAAAGTATCGATTAACAAAGGGCAAAGAAGAAAAGGGATACCATACCGAATCAAGAAAAATGAAAGCAGCGGCCAATTGCAGCAATATCCCAAAATGACGAGCCAGCAGTCGCTTCTGTCTCACCCCGCCCCAGACCATTCCAGCACCTTCAAGAGCCCATATCGATGCGGACCAATGTCCATCAAGAGCCAGTGGAATCGCCAGACTGCCAAAAACCACGCCCAGGGCCAGAAAAGCCTCGCATAAGAGCTGCATCGACCGGCTCACCCTGCGCCATAAAAAAATCGCCAGGCTGAGGTAGAACAGTCCGAGCAGTAAGGCGGAAAAAGCCATACCATACGACATGTCCCTGATTAGTAAATACTGCAGTCCGGAGACAATCAACGGCAGACCAAAGACCAGCGGACCATCAATCAATCCTCGAAGGTTGACGGGCTGACGATGAGCAAAGAGGATCGAAATGAGAACGTAAAAAACAAAAAAGAGCACCAGGAAGGGCTCCGTTGAGGCAAAGTGTTCGGGTCGATACCCCGTGCTGCCCCACAGCGTGCCAATAGCAAAGGTAAAAATAAAGCCAATCAGGTTCAACTCCCGCCAGGATGTAAACCAGGCGATCCCCAGAATACCTGCATTGAGCAAGGCGTAATAAGAAAAGAGGGTAACGTGACTGCCGCCGCCGGTTGTCATCAGCACCGGAGCAAGAAAACCACCAACAATGCCGAACACGGCAAGCCATTTAGCCTCCTGCAAGACAGCCAGTATCCCCGACAGGGCAACAAGACCAATCATTACCGAAAGCGCAAGAGTTATCGGCAGAAAATCATACAATCTGGCAGCAGCAAAAACGACAAGATACAAAATGCCGACGCCGCCACCTTGCAGAACGAGGCCATAAGCGGCTCTGGTCCGCCTCAGCCACCAGCCGACCCCTAACGCCACCATACCACTCATGGCTACGCCGACAAGGCGCAGTTCTATGGGAACCATATTGCGCTGGGCCGCATATTTCAGCAAGAATGCCACCCCGAAAAAAATGATGATAATGCCGATTTTTAGCACCAGATTTCCGCTGGTAAAAAAACGGCTGATCTTTTCGGTGATTTTTGCGGTATTGACACCAAGACCTGCGAAAAAACGATCAAGGCGGGGAGCTGATGCAACCGGTTCCATGGGCTCCACTCCTCTTCCCGGTAGCACCACGTCAGGTGACTTTTTAGTTTTTTGGCGCAGAATCGGCTCCGGAGCGACAGACTCTGCAGCAGGTGAGCGAAAGATACCTTCCTGCGAGGCCATTTTTTCGGATGCCTGTTCTGGCTCTGCCGATTTTTCGAGAAGATTGACTCTTTTACGAAGAGATACAACTTCGACAGCCAGAACACCTATCAGGGCTCCTATGATGAAGCCACTCATCCCGAAACGCCAAACGCCTATTAAACCGATCGCCAAACCAAGAATCAGATACATCTTCTCTCCTGCTACTCTTTTTCCCGCCAGAGCAAGAAGAGCTCTTCAATGCCTTTTCTAGCATGTCCGGCCATCGCCATATATGCAGCATCGGCAAACGGCTGCCCTTCCGCTGAAGCCTGAATCTCAATCCACCGACCATCACCGGCCATAACAAAGTTGGCGTCGGTTTCAGCTGACGAATCTTCACTATAATCAAGATCAAGAATGGCTTCACCACCGATAATTCCAGCAGAAATCGCTGCCACCGGCATAATATGCGGAAGTGTTTCCAGTCGGCCATCGGCAACGAGCTTGATGAGCGCATCTCTTACCGCCAGGGCACCACCGGTAATGGAAGCCGTCCGCGTTCCCCCATCGGCATTGAGTACATCGCAGTCAACCCGAAGGGTTCGCTCGCCAATCGCTTTCAGATCAACCATCATCCTGAGACTCCTGCCGATCAACCGTTGAATCTCCATGGTTCTGCCCGACTGGCCACTGGTTTCGCGACGGTATCGACTATTGGTGGCACAGGGAAGCATGCCGTATTCGGCTGTTATCCACCCCTGCCCGCGATCTTTTAAAAAGGGAGGGACTTTTTCTTCCACAGAAACCCCGCAAATAACATGGGTATTGCCCATGCGGATGAGCACCGAGGCATCGGCCTGATACTGCAAACCCCTCTCAATAGAGATGGGCCGAAGGCTATCTGATTTTCTATTATTGTTTCGCATACTTCTCCTGTTTGAAATTATAAATAGGTTATAAGTTATTAACTCTACAGAATGCTTGTAAACTTGAGGCCAGTTCCCATGCAGCGCATGGGAACCAGATTCACCTCGCATATATTTTTTTTACAAATGCAAAATGATTGTACGTCTTACATCGGATAAACGCAAATCAGGCCCAGCATGCCATCTGGACATACCGGGCCTGAGATAAATGAAGCCCAACTGTGAAAACTGAGTGTATAAACAGACTATTCCTGTAAGGTCTTCCTCACTTTATCCAGATACTCCTGACCTATTTTCGGTCCCCATTCATTATATACCGTTTGACTTTCGGCGATCATTTGTGCCTTGTCGGCCGGTTTTAATTGCAGGAAAGTAACACCATCCGCCTTGGCGGCAGCAATCTGCTCGAGTTGCTGCACCTTGGTGCGTTTTCTGGTATCAGCACTCTCCTCTTGCACTATTTTCAGAAGAAGCTGCTGCAAATCATCGGGGAGCTGGCTCAGCCACTTTTTGTTGATAATATGGACATACAGTCCCTGCGCATAATCAAGCTCGGTAAAGTATTTGGCGATAGTGAATTTTTTAGAGATGTTGCAGACTATCGAGGTATGATCGAGGCCGTCGATAACTCCAGTCTGCAGCGCCTGCGGTACATCCGGCCAGGGGAGAACTGCAAATTTAAGCTTCCAGGCTTTGTATGAGTCGATATTGACCGGAGCCTCAGCAATACGGAAATTGACACTTTTTGCCTCTTCCAAGGTGCTTACCGGCCGGGTGGTCGCCCAGCCGTAGCTTCCATATCCCGTGAAATCAATAACCTGAAGTCCTTTTTTTACAGGAGCATCACGAAAAGTATTCCACAGTTCCGGTGTATCCCTGAATTTTTCAAGTTTTTCAAAGGTATCGAAAATATAGGGGAGGTTAACAATGCCAAGTTCAGGAGCGATATTGGCTGCGGCCACGGAGGAACTCATCATCCCCTGAATTGCCCCAAAATTTAGCTTATTGATCACATCCTTTTCGCCCCCAAGCTGACTCAAAGGGCGAAAATCGACATACAACTGCCCTTTTGATTCTTGCCAGACCCGATCGCGAATTCGAAAACCGACAGCAACCCCTTCGATTGCCGGATGACCAACACAGGATAAAAGATAGACGTATTTTGCTCCAGAGGGATCAAAAGAAGGCTGCCATTGAGCCAGGGGATCATCTGCTCCTGAAGCGGGCAGACTCAACACACACCCCAACATAAAAATCATGATACTGCAAACCGTCATTTTCGGTGTTGTCATTATTGCACTCCTTGTTATTTAAGTACGGAACAAATCTGCCAGGCTATAGGTAACGGAACGGGCGTAGAATTTGCAACAAAATTCGCCATTTATTCGCCATTTATTTTACTGTAAGTCCCTAATCAAAACACATAAAACGTAATTCAAAAAAACCACACCTATTCGTCAACAATCAAATTTAAGGTATTTTTATTAGTCTTTTTACCTGAAAAACCTAATTTAATTCATTTATTTATGATTTTTGACGCATTAGATTAACATAAAGGGTTTACCTTCCTTGCTTATTCATGGTATTGAAAGGGGCATAAATTAGGGGACAGATCATTTCGCAAAGAGGTGTCGAGATGATTTACAACAGTCCTTACCCTATCCATAACAAGGAGACTCCACCATGAACAAGCTGTTCACCGTATTGCTGCTCGCATGCTGCTTGCCGGCCATAGCCCTGGCTGCTAATGTAAAAAAGAATCCTCTGGAGGCCTGGCAGCCAAAGTTTGATCCAAGCGGTGCCGAGTACACCTATCTCCTGTCAAATGTCTCGCATCCGGTTATCGAAGGCGTTGGTGCGGGATATCGTATTCGCGACAAGGTATGGGAGAAATCAGGAGGCCGCCTCTATGTGGACTTTCGTCCCCTGCTCCAGCTCGGCGGTGAAAAAGATGTGATCAGTAAACTCAAGTTGGGTGCCATTCAGGGGATGATGAGTTCTTCCGTGGCTGCTGCGAATGTCTCCGACCTCCTCGGCATTGTCAATCTTCCGTATGTGATCGATACCTTTGACAAGCTGGACAAATTCAGACACACTCCAGAGCTCTGGCAACCCTTTGCTGACGGGGCACTCAACCAGGGACTCCTGGTCGCGGATATAACCGGATACGGTCCCTATGGCTGGGCAACCACGACCCCGGTCAGAAACATAGAAGACGCGAAAAACACCAATTTCCGTATTGCCGAGGCCCCGGTCAATACCGATATTTACAAAGCCTGGGGATTAAAATTTACTGTTATGCCCTGGGGGGATGTCCCCCAGGCGCTGCAAACAGGGGTTATCACAGGACTTGATCACACCGCCATCGTCTGCAATATCACCAAGAAATTCACCATCGCCAAACACTTTACCGAGCTTAACTATGCCCAGGGCTTATTCGTTCATCTGATCAACAAAAAATGGCTGGAGAAATTACCCAAAGATCTCCAGGATATTCTCCTCACCGCAATCGCAGAAGAAAGCGAGAATACCCGTGCGCTGACTCGCCAACAACATGCCACCCAGGTGGCAAAAGCCAAAGAGAACGGAGTGGAATTTATCAAGCTCTCCGAAGACGATATCCAGCAGCTCAAGACAATGGCCGAACCGGTATTGCAGGACTGGGGTAAAAAGATTGGCCCCGACTACCTTGCCAAAGTGCGGAAAGAACTGGGCAACTAAGCAACAGAAGATTTTGCAGGTATCATGGTATAAGGTTAACTGGTTCCCATGCGCCGCATGGGAACCAGCTTTCAACGCAGTTCTCAAAATGTTACGACGCCAACAAGTTTTAAGAGCATAACTCGACTACCGGCACCTCCCAGGTATCACCATAGCACCTGCTGCTGAATGTTGTATCTGCAATGTCTGTTTTATATCGCCGAACCATGGCAATGACCCTGCTATCCCGGATTAAGTCCACCTTCCCCTGCCATTGCTCTCGGGCACTCTTTGAAAGTCGAGCGACCGCTAGCCCCTCATAATTGACCAGTTCAAGCTGATCATTTCGTACTGCCAACGTGAGTCGGTCGCCAGCCTGCAACTTCTGCAAGGCTCTGCGTACCTGGTGGTTGACGGGTTTTATTCCGGCAAAATCCAGAAAAAGGTCCCCCAGCCCCAGTAGGGTATATTTTCTGGTGATCGCTGATTTTCTTGCTGAAGGAGCAACATTTCGAGCAATTAAAAAATCTCCGGCAATCGTGGTTGCATGGGGATTCGGCATATCTGCCGGATTGAAGAGATGCAATGTTTCTCGGGCGCGAGACATACCGACATAATACAAGCGACGCTCCTCCTCCATCTCCAGCCCCTGCTTTTTCTGCCAGCCTCCTCCAAGCAAAAAGACATGATCGAACTCCATCCCTTTAATAGAATGAACAGTGGAAAGAAAGATACCGTCGGAGAGATTTTTTGAACGGCCCTGGTCGGAGAGTGCTTCATAAAAATAATCTTCGATCAGAGAAACAGGTTGTGGAACATCGTTTGTCTCCTCCCGCCATTCCCCGATCAACCTTCTGAGATTTCTGTGCCATAGGGTATCTTCGACCATATCCGCCGGAACGAAGGTAAGCAGAGAACTCGCAGTTCTGATCTCCAGCCTTGTTTCCCGTAAATGCTCAAGCAGCAAGGCGTTTTCCCGAATTTTCGTCAGGCGTGGAAAACCACTGGTACGGCCCCAGTTTAAACTGATCGGAATTTTTTCCTGTTCGAAGACCGCTCGAACCAGATCAAGCTCCTGCCACTCTCGGGCAAGAACGGCACACGCATTAATATCAAAACCACTATGCAGACGCTGCAGACGCTGCACTTGCTCCAATACGACCCAGGCCTGCTGTTGCCTGCTGGATACATCAACTCGTTGTACCTTTCCCCTGGTGAACGGATCATTTACCTGCCAGTTGCCACCGGCCGGTAGGCTCATCCTGGCTTCGTTGATCTGAAGGGCCTGCCCGGTCTTCATCCGGTCGTTGTTCAGATTGATAAGAGCATTAGCGGCATTGATAATATGAGCGGTCGAACGATAATTTTCTATGAGGTAATGGATCTCAGCCTGGTAGTCTTCATGGAATTTACGGATAAACCCGACATTAGCTCCCCGGAAACGATAGATATTCTGGTCATCGTCCCCCACCGCCAGTATCGTCATCTTCTGGTCTTTTTCTTCCAAAGTTTTGCCGGCCAACAGGGCAATAAGTTCATACTGATCCGCATCAACGTCCTGATATTCATCGACCAGGATATGGCCGATTTTACCGACCAGAGAATATCTGGGAGAAACAGCACCGAACCCTAAAATATCTCCCTCACCCTTTAACAGTTTTATTGCATCCTGGATGACGGAGGTAAAATCAATTTCACCACTATTTTCCCGGCTACTGGTAACAAGCGACCTCCCCGTCAGGCGCAGGGCCAGGCCGTGAAAGGTAAGGGTTGTTACGCGGGACATGTCACTGCCCACCAGATCCCGCATCCTCTGGCGCAGACTCATCACCGCGCTGCGATTAAAGCACAAAACCAGAATTGACTCAGGCTTTACCCGTTTTACCCGGAGCAGATACGCTACCCGATGCGCAACAACCCTGGTTTTCCCCGAGCCGGGACCAGCGAGAACCAGCATATTCTTATCAGTTTCTGCAGCGACTATTCGTTCCTGGCTGGCATTGTTCAGATCATCGACAATTCTGAGATATGACTGCTCACTCGTCGCCCTCTGCACAAATTTTTTCTTGTCCGGAAAAAACCGTTCTATAAAATCTTCCTTGTCGTCATTGAAATAGGAGGCAACTAAATGCATGGCCACACTGAGCTTTTCCAAGGCCCGCCTGGCGTACTCGTTCATTACATGGATCTGGAAGTTTCGTTCGTTGTAGTGAGTTTTAAGCGGAGAAAAATCAGCCCCGGAATAGCGCCTGCCCTTTGCTTCCGGATTTATGTGAATGGTCATGGCCTGACGGAAAACGGCCAGTCCCTGCTGGAGTTCGATCACGCCCTGCTCATGCATAAAGGTAAGTGCACGCTCTGCCGCAGCAAGTGGGTCGCGAAGCTGGGGCAAAAGCAGCAGGTCCGTTTTTAAACCGGCAATCACTTGTTCCAAAGTAAAATCTACCAAAAGACTGGCGTTTGGTTTGGCTGATGGCGCAATGGTACCGACTACCACCTGCAATGCGGCAGAAGCTGCCAGTTGCCGAATACGCACTGTCTGCAACAGCGCCTTCCAGTCTCGATGCAGCCATAAAGCGAATCGATTATTTCCTTTTGCTCTAAGTGACAGACTGCCGCTCTGCCCGGCCAGCCCCTTTCCATCACGGGAGAGACCATAAAGAATGAGTTTTAAGATGTGTGGGCTGCTGTGACTAAAACCCCTGTCCAGCAACTGCTGGTTCACCAAACGCAGGTCAATTCCCAAAGGGGTCTCAACTTCGACTTCCGGCGCGGTTTCCTGCAAAACATGCAAAAAATCATTTTCCAGGGCAATTATTTGCCGCAACAGTTTTTCCGTACTGTTCTGTACTTTAAAGCGAATATAAGCCGAAAGATTTGTTTCCTTGGAAAGCAGACCCTGCTCAGCCATATCGTTCATGGTACGGATCACGCGCAGGGTTTCCGATTCACTGACGGGATCTTCAGGTGTTGCAGTAAAAGCCGACTGGCCCGCCAGTTCATCGGCACTAAACGCCTGGTTTGGCCGCCGCTCCATCAAAAGAGCCAGAATTGCCAGCCATCTTGCCTGCTGCCGTTTGGAAAGATCCAATCTGGCCATTTTTTCGGTCGCTTCTGTGAGACTGCGAACGAGCGGCTTGCCCTGAAAAACCCTGGTCTTATTTTCATTACGTTCAAGAAAACCGGACCGTTCAAGCCAGGAAACAGCAGTGTTCACCTGGGTTACTGCATCGGGATGCTCTTGCTGGTCAATATCGACCACATCAAGGCGCACTAACTCGCCAGCGGTCAACACCACCGAATCCTCTCCTTTTGCAGCATAGCGCAAGCCTCGAAGAAACTGAGCGATCTCCCTTTGGGTCAGGCGAGAACTGCTGGAGAGCCGAAACTGTCCCTCAATATCCTGCTCGGCAAAAATGAGGATACACTCGGCGGCACTGCGATCCCGACCGGCACGGCCGGCTTCCTGCAGGTAGTTCTCCAGTGATCCCGGGATATCGGCATGGATGACCAGCCGAACATCGTCCTTATCGATTCCCATACCAAAGGCGTTGGTGGCACAGATGAGAGGAGTTGTTCCCTTGATAAAATTTTCCTGAATACGTTTTTTCAGGGAAGCATCGATACCGGCATGAAAGGCTTCTGCCGTGTAACCGGCCAGTTGGAGAAATTCAGCCAGTTTTTCAGTGTTTTTCCGGGTCGCACAATAGAGAACGACACTGCCTGTTCCATGATACCTCGCACGCAGCAGCTCCAGAATTGTCTGATTTTTTTCATGCTTTTCTACCGGCCACACTTCATAGTGCAGGTTGGTTCGTTCATGCCCTCCTGCAAACTCGATAACCCGCAAGCCGAGTTCACTCTGAATAATGTCGATTATTTCGGCTTTTACATCCTTTTTAGCGGTTGCAGTAAAACACTCGACAGGCGGGATGGCAGTTTTTCCTTTTTGGGCAAACTCGCGAATAAATCGAATAGAATAGAGATAATCAGGCCGAAAGTCATGGCCCCATTTCGACAGACAGTGGGCTTCGTCAAAGACCCAGGCGCCAATTTCCCGCTGGCTGATGGTGGTAATAAATGATTGATTGCGCAGCTGTTCAGGCGAAACAAATAAAATTCCGATATCGCCAAGACGAACCGCTTCAATAATCTCGCCGCGTTCCGGCATGGTCAACATGCCGTAGAGGGCCGCGGCAAGCTTCGTTCCGGTCTGTTTCTGGAAATTATCTACCTGATCTTTCATTAACGCCTGCAGAGGCGAGATGACGATGGTCAGAATATTACGCCGCTGGTAACGCATGAGGGCAGGCAAAAGATAGCAGAGCGATTTCCCGCCACCTGTTGGCAGCGTGGCAAAAAGTGATAGGTTCTTTGCCGCTGCTGCCACTATTTCTGCCTGGAGGCTTTTGCCATCCTCGGTGGCAGGTTCAGGGCGGAAGTCCTCAAAGCCATAAAAATTGTGCAGATAAGACCGAGTGTTGTGGTGCTCCTGGCAATAGCTGCAATCCTTCCTGCCACAACTATTCTCCCGAAGTTGATTAAGTAAAACCGGTACTTCTGAAAAGTGATGCCGGACCCAGGGCGGCAGGACAGAATTTCCGCCGGCAACCGTCAGCCAGGCAATTATATAGGCAAGCGGAGTGTGGCTCAGGGTCCCGTCTAACAATCGCTCAACAATATTTTCTACCCCACTCCTGCAGCCATGTTTGAGGGCCAACCAGGAAAAAGATTCATACAGGTCATCCCCTTCCAAAAGAGGAATACCCATTGCCGCCAGGGCCGCGGCCGTTCCGGCAAGATTTTCATCCTGCTGTAAAAAACTTCTATAGAGTATCGGCGCATCGGAACCTGAAGCCATCTGGGCAGCAAAGGCACCCCACTGCTCAACAAATATTTTCCCGGCCAACAGTGCATCCTGCGCCGGGTCATTGATACTGTCCCGGACGAGTTGATAATCTTTGACCAGACGGTGGTAAGGATTTTCCGGGAAGGCCAGCGGCGAGAGATAGAGGGTATCAATTGCCGGTTTTTTCAGCAACTGCAGATAAGGAGCAAGCTGCCGAAGGCGCGGGATATCATGGTGCAGGATATTATGACCAAGAACGAAGGGTGCTGAACGGCCAAATGCGTCAAATTCCTGCAACTGCTGAGATGATATTCTCTTTCCAGGTTGAATCAACAAAGACTTTCCCTGACAGGAAGCACCAATCGAATAAACAGCGTTGTTCTCGCTTATTTCGATATCAAAAAGCAGGCACTGTTGCAGGAAATCCTGAGCTTCACCTGACATATTGTATTAGGGAGTCATGGTATTGAATAGTATTACGATCTCATAACCGTTTACCAGAAAACCTGTTAACCTCTTATAATCTCCGAGCCGTAAGCGTTTTCCAGTGCCAGAGATGTGCGAAAGAGGTCTTTAAGCTGTACCATTGGTACGTTTACCGACCGATAACAAAACAGATTCGGTGCTGGTGAACGCTTACCCGATATCCTGTTTTAGGTTTACCTGACTCAGTGCTCAATATCGATGTTTTTATTGACCTTCTGTGAAAAGTTAAACTGGATCGGGTTTAATTGCACTCCGACGGCAGAGCAGTATGACCGACTACCTGCGGCAATTATTCCCATCCCAGTAGCCACAGTTCTGCCGGCTCAGTTTTGGTTCTGAATTTACGTTCAATACGACCTCTTTCCTCTTTTACATTTTTTTTGGGCTAGTGCTTTAAAGCAATCTTTTGGTGAGTAGGCCGGAGGAATCTCACCTCCAGCCTCTCGCAGAACGGTGCGTGAACCTCTCAATTCACACCGCTCCCATCAAGCAAACGCACCTATCATTCCCTTCTGCCAGTGTACAAAGAGATGAGGTTCATTTTGAGCTATTTGCTCAACGAATCTACATGCTCGTATCTTATGACCTTTCAACTTCTTGTACTTCTTCATCGCCCAGGCAACCAACGTTTTGTTGAAGTGCCTAAAAACCGGATACAATGCCGACCGATAAAAATGCCCATAGTAAGTCAACCAACCCCGAAGGACTGGGTTGTAAAACATGGAAATATCAGCCAAGCTCAGTTCCGTTCGATTCCGAAAATTCAGCTTACGAGTCTTTTGCCGCATCGCTGTAACAGCCTTATTGCTGACCGCTGGCGTAAAATTGATAAACATACTTTTACGCTTGCGATTCAACGCCCACCGGGGTCGAAAGGTGTACCCCAGAAAATCAAATTCTGTGATCGGGTAGTCCTCTCTTCTGCTATTATCTTTGCAGTAAGCGATTTTAGTTTTCTCCGGATGCATCTCGAGCGCACATTCTTTAAACCTTGCATCAAGTGCTGATCTAACTGCCTGCGCTTGATGCTCAGTCCTGCAATGTACTAGCCCATCGTCAGCATACCGGCACCATGGGTTACCTGGAAACTGTTTACTCATCCAGACATCAAATGTATAATGTAAGAACAGATTGGCCAAGATCGGACTAATTACTCCGCCTTGGGGAGTTCCCTGAGTACGTTCTACCAAGGTGCCGTCCACAAGCTGTAACGGCGCTATCAACCACCGTTTAATATACAGCAACGTCCACTCACATTTGACGTGCTTCTCAACCGCCCTAAGTAAGAGAGTGTGGTCAATATTGTCAAACAATCCTTTGATATCAAACTCCAAAACCCAATCATACCTCCAGCACCGTTTCCTCGTGACTCCGATTGCATCTAAGGCCGATTTTCCTGGCCGATAACCATAGGAGTCCGGTAAAAACGTTGCCTCAATCTCGGGTTCAATCTCCTGCTTGACAACCATCTGCGCCACACGATCTGCAACGGTCGGTACTCCTAAGATGCGTTCCCCACCACTCTTTTTGGGAATGGCAACCGCTTTTACCGGTGGTGGAAAGTAACTGCCTGAAGACATTCGATTCCAGATCTTGTACAGATTCGCTTTCAGATCTTTCTCAAACATCTTCAGTGACTGACCGTCCACTCCAGCTGATCCAGCGTTGGCTTTTACTGCTTGATACGCTTTGTACACCTGCCATTTGTCGATGGCAAATGGTTTTGTTACACTCATTCGTCTCCTCCTGTTACCAGTTGAACGATAAATGCAACAGCTTGACTCGATCCCTTCGCTCCAACCGCATTACCGGTCTTCTTCACTACTACGGATCGATCCGCCCCAGTGCTCCGCATCGGTACTCTCGCCTCGTGGCTTCTACCACTTGTGCTTCTCCCTATACATCGGAACGACTGGTTCCCGCAGTTCCATACAAAAGCCTGAAACAGATTCACGCCCCCTATACGCCGGTCGCCACTTGCCCAGTAGTCAGGTAACCGGCAAACTTGTCCCAGAAGATGGAAACGCCTCTGGTTTTGACGACAATTCTTTGGTTTACGACGCGTCATCGGAAGGTTCACTTTTGTTCGTCTCTCTGTCTCATACCTGCTCGAGGTAAAGCCTCGACGCTTTGACCCCAACGCTCACTACCGATGGCTCTTAACCACAGCAGCTTGGGGTGGTTTGAGGCCCGCTCCTGAAAGCCGACCTCGAGGGACCTACCCTCATCTTTCGTATAGCTTTGACACAGTCTGTCAGTCCATCATTGAACCTCCTTGCTGTGTGCCTGCGGCACACTTCCCATCGTCCATCGTTAGACGCAGCCCATAATCACTGGTATCGGCACGCTTGTGAGATTGGCCTGAAGAACCAATTGTAATAACATATTGTAGGTGGTAAAAATATAACCATACGTAATCACAATCGATACTACTACCACGCCGTCGTGATGCTGCATTATTTACCACTTGATACATAATTTCATAATTAGTGGATGGCAATAGTTCAGATATAGTGGAAATTCACAATCGGTGCCTTGACATGCGACGTTGTCTGATGGAATTTCTTATGAAATTAATGATTTTTAACTCAAAATGAAGATAAAACTATTCTGGTTCAGTCAATTCGCGTTCTGCATAAGCAACGATCATTCTATTTACGAAGTTATGCTCGGTTAGATTGTCGGCTTTGTCCAGCCTGAAGAAACTGTTCACATAGATCCTGTTTTTCGATCATCGTATTTGTATCTTGCGATGTACAGAATTAAAAAGAGGGGTAACGTGGTTAACAAAAAAAGCATACATTTCAGGACGATTCTGCGCTTTTTGGGGCCAGGTTTTCTGGTCACTGTCGGCTTCATTGATCCAGGGAACTGGGCCACCAATATTGAAGGCGGCTCAAGATACGGATACGACCTGCTGTGGGTCATCACCCTTAGCACCGTAATGTTGATAATTATCCAACATATGTCGGCCAAACTGGGGATCGCCACCGGCAAATCGCTAGCAGTCAATATCCGCGAAAAATTTCCTCCGCTGGTTGCTGCTTTTCTTGGAGTCACAATAGTACTTGCCTGTGTGGCCACCGATGTAGCTGAGCTCCTGGGAGGGGCAATCGGCTTCAACCTACTGCTTGGCACCCCGTTGTGGCTAGGGGCATCGATTACTGTAATCTGCGAAATAGTGATGATTATCAGCATGCGATACCATCGACTAGAGGCTGCAATCATCGGTTTTCTTGCGATCATCGGCATCTGCTATGTTATTGAAATACTCATCGTAAAACCCGACTGGGCACTGCTTGCCCCGGCTCTTATCGTCCCCAAGGTGGACAGCAGCAGCATCTATATAGCAATGGGCATCCTCGGGGCAGTGGTCATGCCCCATAATATTTTTCTCCATTCCAACGTAATTCACAGCAGGGAATGGGGCAGTTCGGAAGAGGATAAAAAAAAGCTGCTTAACTATGAAAAGATCGACACCACCGTGGCGATGATCATGGGCTGGATTGTCAACTCAGCTATGATCATCGTCGCTGCTGCTGTGTTTGCCCGACACGGCATAGCCGTTGACAGCATTGAACAGGCATCGGAAACCCTGAAGCCTCTTGCCGGACCACTGGCCGGATTTCTTTTTGCGCTGGCCCTGGTTTTCGCAGGAGTCGGTTCATCGGTTACTTCCTCAATGGCTGAAGTGAATGTCATCACCGGCTTTCTAGGTAAGCCGGAGGACCCACGTACATTTCTCTATAAAATCTCCGTGTTTATTACGGCTATCCCGTCATTTGTCATTATCATGTGGGGTATGGATACCTTTCGAATTCTCATTTTCAGCCAGGTGGTCCTCAGTATCCAATTACCTTTTACACTGATCCCTCTTCTGATTCTTTGCCGAAACCGTGGGATAATGGCCAGTTTCAGGAGTGACACCAAAGAGTTTTGTGCCGCTGTCGTGATATCAGCAATTGTCATCGCCTTAAACCTCTATCTGCTCTATACGACCATCATCGGAGGATGATAACGTGCAAGTCTATAAAAAAATTCTGGTTACCATCGATTGTTCAGATGTTGACGGCCCGATTCTTGCCCACGCGGGGGCATTGGCCCTGCAAAACAACGCTGAGGTAGTGCTCATGCACGTAATCCATGCCCACACAATTGATCAGGATAGAGCCTTGCGCCATAGAGCCATGATCGCCATGGAAGCAAGCCTGTCCAAAATTCAGGGAGAAGGGGTCAATGCCCGATCAATTATCACAAGCGGTGAACCTGAAGAGGAAATCTTAAAAGAAATCGAAACTGGTGATTACGACCTGGTCGCAATGGCGACGCATGGCCATACCTTCATCGGAGATATTCTTTTTGGTAGTGTTTCCGATACCCTGAAACACAAAATCAGTGTTCCGTTACTATTAATTAGACATGAAGGATAAGCCGTAGAATCAAAAAAATGCAAGGCTATGATTTTTTGCTTTCTGAACTGAGAATTACCCCCTTAATCAGCTTGAACAGAAGCTAAAATAAGTTTAATCCTGGTAAACGGCAAAAGAGCTCGGCCTCTTTTTAGTACCCTTTAAGAGATTTTACCTGCTCATAAGGAGTAACTCCTTACTGTTCGCCTTTGTATTCGACAATCATCCGATATTGGTCTTTTAAAATATCCATTAAACAGTCGGTGTTCAGGATAATGATAATGTAAATCAGGGCAGCCAGGATGTAGGTTTCCACGTATTTATGTCTCAGCATTTTGGGTTTATGACAATGAGACAGCCGGAAGAAGCCGGTGTGATTTTTTTGTTGATCGCTGAATCGGGATAGAATGGTAAAATCTTACAGGATTACCACGAAAAGGATACGAATACTGATTCAGTCAGAAAGCCAATTTTAGAATATTTCGAGAATAAGCAATGGCTTACTAGCTCACCTCACCCTTTAAAAAACTGCTGTAATAATTCTCATCTTTTAGCAACGCACCAATATCCATACCTATCTGATGAAACTTTTTTCTATTATATCTACACAGATTCGCTGCAACAAATTCTTTCTCTTCTGAAATCACTCCACTGAGCGGATAATTTCGATCCATCATTTGACCTTGCATGACAAATGTCATCGTTTCTGCAATCTTTTGCATCCTTAAATAGACAGATGAAAGATATGATTCTGACAGCGTATCTGCCCCCTTCAACATATCATACAAATCCGGTATCAAAGGACCTTTAACATGTACAAGATGAGTATTGTCACGAAGCCATTCTCTTACATTTGTTCCTGCAGGAACATAATCTGTAAATTGCTGTGTCATCCTTTCATACCTCTTAACTTTAACTGGCTCCCAGATACCATCGATGTGAACTTCAGTATGTCTTGGATTTACTCTTAAATCATCAGTGTTCCCGGGGACTCACCTCTACGATCTTTTCAAATCCCAGACCGGAGCTACAGAGGACATCTGGCTCCATTACGAAGAGGATCTGTTTCTTTTCGAGATCGACAAGAGACTTAGTGCTGAGAAGGTTTCCCAATTCGGTCAAAGTGAGTATTCCAGATGATCCCGGCCAGTGATTCCACTCCATTCCGGCCACCCATTCCATTTGATCCCGGCCACTGATTCCATTTCAT
>RCMY010000054.1_pt1 | contig 97721 bp, 91 predicted proteins | sample 2041341 | NCBI WGS metagenome assembly RCMY01 (sample SAMN09708234, study PRJNA481090) | Marine sediment metagenome, whole genome shotgun sequencing project. | reverse complement strand
TAAATTCTATCGTAGGAGTTTTTGTTCTTAAAGCTTAAGCTTACTTTGTCCACCTGCATAGCAGGTGGTTTATTTGTTTCAAATGTTCCATTTGAAGCGCACTAAAGTGACACAAGCAAAAAAGAATGATCTCTTCCATAGAAAAGATCATTCTTTGTGGTGCAGATAACAGGAGTCGAACCTGCACGAAGTTTCCCCCACTAGCACCTGAAGCTAGCGCGTCTGCCAATTCCGCCATATCTGCATATTCTGTTTAAAACCTACTATACTGTTATATCAGTGTTCATAGGGTTTTGTCAAGGATTTATTTCTTGACGGTGAAAAAAATAATGGTGGAGACGATGGGACTCGAACCCACGACTTCCACACTGCCAGTGTGGCACTCTCCCAGCTGAGCTACGCCCCCAAACAAATTATATTATATAACAGGAACGGGAAAATATCTATAGGAAAGGAGATAAAAATTCATCAAAGCTTGATAAAGCTTGATAAAATCTTGAATTGCAGATGCTCCTTCCAAAGAGCGGACTGATTTCTCCTTGGACAGCAGAGGTTTTTCCGGGTTCTATCAGGTTCTGCCAGGAGGAAGAACAAAAAAGAAGGAATCATTGCATATTTTCATCTTCTTTGCTAGAATAAAGTACGATATATAGACGAAGAAGAGAAGAGTACAGAATGGATGATTTTCAGAGAGCCTCCGGGTTGGTGCAAGAGGGGTAAATAGGAAATTCTGGAAGATGGCCTTGGAGTCTTGCATCTGAATAATCAGGATGCACGGATGCCACCGTTAAAGGGCAGGGTGATAAGGAGTCACCTTTTGAGGCAGTCTTGCTGTGAAGCGGCTGCAAAGTAGAGTGGTAACACGTTGTAAAACACGTCTCTATGATCTGGATTCAGATCATAGAGACTTTTTTGTTTGTAACATTGAACTGATTTAGGAGGAAGGATTCATGAAGAAAACCTATTACATTACAACCCCCATTTACTATCCATCAGCAAACCTGCATATCGGAAATACGTATACCACAGTGGCAGCTGATGCACTGGCAAGGTACAAGAGGAAAGATGGCTTTGATGTGATGTTCCTCACAGGAAGCGATGAACATGGCCAGAAAATCCAAAGACTCGCAGAAGACAAAGGTGTGACCCCTAAAGAGTATGTGGACCATATCGTTGCAGGCATCAAAGATCTGTGGAAACTCATGGACATCAGCTATGACAAGTTCATCAGAACCACCGATGCGGATCACATCAAGGTAGTTCAGGATATTTTCAAGAAGCTTTATGACCAGGGAGACATCTACAAGAGCGTTTATGAAGGATGGTACTGCACACCGGATGAATCCTTCTGGACAGATTCACAGCTGAAGGATGGCAAGTGCCCAGACTGCGGACGAGCAGTAGAAAAGGCTAAGGAAGAAGCCTACTTCTTTAAAATGAGCAAATATGCAGACAGGCTCATCAAGCACATCGAGGATCATCCTCATTTCATTCAGCCGGAATCCCGAAAAAATGAAATGCTCAACAACTTCTTAAGACCGGGTCTTCAGGATCTTTGTGTATCGAGAACCAGCTTTAACTGGGGCATTCCCGTGACCTTTGATGAGGGGCATGTGGTCTATGTATGGATCGATGCGCTTTCTAACTACATCACAGCTTTGGGATATGGCTTAAATGACGACACATTATATAAGAAGTACTGGCCCGCTGATGTGCATCTCATTGGAAAGGATATCCTAAGATTCCATACCATTTACTGGCCCATCATGCTCATGGCTTTAGATATCGAACTCCCCAAGCAGGTGTTTGGCCACGGCTGGCTCCTGGTGGATGGTGGAAAGATGTCCAAATCCAAGGGGAATGTAGTGGACCCTGTGGTTCTTGTGGATCACTTTGGCGTGGATGCAGTGCGTTACTTCTTATTAAGAGAGATTCCTTTTGGCAGTGACGGACTCTTCAACAATGAAACCTTCATCAAGAAAATCAACTCCGACCTTGCCAATGATCTTGGAAACCTTCTGTCCAGAAGTGTCTCCATGGTGGACAAGTATTTTGAAGGGGTCATTCCAGAGAGATGTGACGAAGGAGACTTTGACAAGGATCTGGTACAGCTTGCAGAAAAGACCAGTGTACTCGTTGGAGAAGCCATCGATACACTGAAGATTCCAGAGGCGCTGAGCCATATCTGGACCCTCATTGGCAGAGCGAATAAGTACATTGATGAAACTACACCTTGGATTCTTGCAAGAGATGAAGAAAAGAAAGCAAGACTTGGGGGCGTACTGTACAATCTGGTGGAGACTTTAAGAATTGTCGCCGCTCTTGTGGAGCCGTTCCTGCCTACCACAGCGCAGAAGGTCAAAGAGCAGATTGGCGCAGAAGATATCTCCTTTGAAAGTGTGAAGAGCTTTGGTGGAACCAAGGCGGGCGTTTCCGTAGCCAAGGGGGAAATCATCTTCCCTAGAATTGATGTGGAGAAGAAGCTGGAAGAGCTGGATGCACTGAATGCTTCTCAAGCACCTAAGAAAGATGTGAAGCCTTTAAAGGAAGAGATTACCATTGATGATTTTGCAAAGCTTGATCTTCGTGTGGTGAAAGTGCTGGAATGCGAACCGATCAAGGGAGCCAAGAAGCTTCTGAAGCTGAAAGTGGATCTTGGAAATGAGATCCGACAAGTGGTGTCCGGCATCGCAGAGCACTACGAGCCAAAGAATCTCATTGGAAAGAAAGTAATCCTTGTAGCGAACCTGAAACCTGTAAAGCTTAGAGGGGAACTCTCCCAGGGGATGATCCTCGCTGCTTCTGATGAGGACGCTTTATCCATTGTCTCACTGGATAAAGAAATGGAAGAAGGAACTATAGTCAGTTAAATCCAATCTCTACATATATAGGAAAGGAGGTTCTGCGCGTTGAAGAAGTGCTATGAGCCTCCTTTTTCCATAGACGAGATTGGAGAGTGAGGGGGGAATGAAACAAAACTCTAGAGTTCTGTAATATTTTGGCAACGGGTTCTGTTATTATCGTGGAAAGGGAAAGATGTGAATTTGAGCTTTTCATTTTGATGTGCACAATAATTCATGGTACACTGAAAAAGGACTCATTTTTTAGTGTGTACGACCAAGAAAAGTAAAAAAACAGTGCGAAAAAGGGTCCAATTATGACAAAAAACTTACGAAATAGAGACGTTTTAGAAAATTAATAGCTGTGAAGAGTCCTTTACAAGTGGAAAAGTCCTTGAGAATCAATGGTTTTTTATAATTGTGTACAGATGATGAACATTCGCTTAATATGTTTACAATTCGTACATGAATGTAAAGTTTTCACTTCACAAGTGAGAAGCGGGAGGAAGGTTATGGAGAAGATTTTTGATTCCCATGCACACTATGATGACGAGCAGTTTGATGAAGATCGGGAACAGCTTTTGAAAGAAATGAAGGAAAATGGTGTAGGAGCCATCTTAAATATGAGTTCCGATCATGCCTCTGTCAAAAAGACCGTGGAGCTGGTGGAAAACCATGACTATATTTATGGTGCTGTTGGGATCCATCCGGAGCATGCGGAGGAGTATAATGAAGAAGTGGAAAAAGAGCTTCTGGAAATTTTAAAGAGAGATAAATTTGTTGCAGTTGGAGAAGTGGGGCTGGATTACTACTGGGAGTCAAATCCACCCAAAGAGGTACAGAAAAAAACCTTAAGATCTCAGTATGAGATAGCGAAAACCCTTGGGATTCCAATTATTTTGCATGATCGAGAAGCCCATGAGGATGTACTTTCTATGGCAAAGGAATACAAAGAGGTCACTTCTGTTTTTCATTCCTATTCTGGAAGTGTGGAGATGGCAAGAGAGATCATAAAGATTGGAGGTTATCTGGGGATTTCAGGAGTACTAACCTTCAAAAATGCGAGAAAACTACCGGATGTGGTAGCTGAAATTCCATTGGAAAGACTTCTTATTGAAACCGATGCCCCTTATATGGCTCCAGTGCCCTATAGAGGAAAGAGAAACCGTTCTGATTATCTTTATGGTGTTGCGGAAAAGATCGCAGAGATCAAAAACATCTCAAAAGAAGAAGTGCTGGCAGCAACGGAAAAGAACATGAGAAAACTCTTTCAGATTTAGCACGAGGACTTGTGAAGAATATCGTTAACAATTTACTCATATTTAAAATATTTAATAGCGATAATCGTTGAACGTCAATGATTATCGCTATTTTTTGACACCGATTTGAGGCGCGGATATAATAGGTCCGTAGCTCAAAGGAGGGTAATATGAAAAGATATTTTTCAAAGAGTGTATTCATTGCCCTGTTTGCAGCCGCTGTAATTATGACAGTGGTCATTGCTGTAGACAGTATGATGAAGAACATTACAATTGTTATCGATGGAAAAGAGCAAGTAGTATCAACATTTAAAGACACTGTTGAGGAAGTTTTAGAAGAAAATGGAATCACCATTGCTGAAAAGGACAAATTAAGCAAGAATACAAACGAGACCCTAGGAAAGAAAGATATGATCCAGATTGATCGTGCAGTACCTGTACAAGTATCCATTGACGGAACTGTAACATCTTATCTGACCCCGGAAAAAACCGTTGGTGCTTTTTTTGAGTCTGAGAATATTGCTGTGATGGAAAAGGATAAGGTTTCCGCGTCCCTGGAAGATGAAGTAGTCAGTGGCATGAAGGTCAATATTGACCGTGCTGTTGGGGTGACTTTGATTGCAGATGGCAGCGAGGTAACTTATTTAACACCAGAAAAGACTGTAGGTGCTTTTTTCACTGCAGAGAATGTAGTGGTCAATGAACTGGATAAGGTCTCTGCTACCATGGAAGATGCCATTGCAAACGGCATGGCTATCACCATCGTACGTGTCACCACAGAAGTGGTGGAGGAAAACCAGAGCATTGCGTTTGCTGTTCAGGAAAAGAAGGACAGCACCATCGACAAGGGAAAGACTGTTGTAAAGCAGGAAGGCGTCAAGGGTGAACGTATCGTCACCAAGAAGCTGACCTTTGAAGACGGAGTTCAAGTAACAGAAGAAGTTCTTTCCACAGAAGTGCTGAAAGAAGCTGTGGATAAGATCGTGCATGTGGGTACAAAGAATACTGCTGTCTATGCGAAGAAGCCATCAACCTCTTCTCTGGCAGCATCTAGAGGATCCGCACTGCCAAGCTCTCTGAACTATTCCAGTTCATTCAGAGTTGTGGCCACAGCTTATGCAGGACATGGCATCACAGCAACCGGAACAAAACCTGTGAGAAATCCCAATGGATGGTCCACCATCGCGGTGGATAGAAGTGTGATTCCGCTGGGTACAAAAGTATACGTGGAAAACTACGGATATGCCATTGCAGAAGATGTGGGCGGAGCCATTAAAGGCAATAAGATCGACATCTATGTGAACAGCACTGCAGAAGCATACCGATGGGGACGTAGAACCGTCACCATTTACATTCTAGAGTAAATCTCGAGATAAGACATCCCAAAAGGGCTGAGAAGTGTTATGCTTCTTGGTCCTTTTTTAGGGGTTTTTTATTTTATCTGTTATAATAAAGGGTAGAAATTTTGAAGGTGAGTAAAAACAATGATTAAAGAAGTAATTGTGGTTGAAGGAAAAGATGATGTGTCAGCGGTGAAAAAGGCGGTGGACGCAGAGGTGATTTCTGTCAGCGGATATGGCATCAATAAAGCCTCCATGGACAAGATCAAAGAAGCCTCTCGAAGGACCGGGGTCATCATACTGACGGATCCGGATCACGCAGGAGAAAGAATCAGGCGGATGATTGCCAAAAGAGTGCCAGAGGCCAAGCATGCTTATATCATGCGGGAGGAAGGTTATAAAGATGGAGACATCGGTGTGGAGAATGCGGCCCCTGAAGCCATCTTAAGAGCCCTCTCCAAAGCGAAAGCAGTGATGGAAGACCCTGTCATTACCTTCAGTATGAGGGATATGCAGTATTTTAAGCTGACGGGTGCACAAGATTCCAAAAACAGAAGACAGATTTTAGGAAAGGCACTGGGGATCGGTTATGGAAATTCCAGTTCCTTCTTATCCAAACTGAATTCTTTCAGGATTTCAAAAGAAGAGTTTATGGAAGCGGTTGTGAATAATTTTGAGGAGTTTAGGGATGAGTAATACAAGAGAATTAGTAGAGAAGTATCAGTTCAGGTTCACCAAGAGTCTGGGTCAGAACTTTCTTGTGGACCAGAACATTGTAAGAGACATTGTAAAAGGAGCAGAGGTGTCCAAAGAGGATTATGTCATTGAAATTGGTCCAGGGGTGGGAACCCTTACGAGGGAACTGCTGAAAGAGGCAGCTTCTGTAACCGCCATAGAACTGGATGACAAGCTTCTGCCCATTCTAAAGGAAGAGCTGAAAGAATATGAGAACTTTCATCTCATCCATGGAGATGCCACAAAGGTGCAGCTGGATGCGGTCTATCCAGGAAAAGAGATCAAGCTCGTGGCAAATCTTCCATACTATGTGACTACGCCCATCATCACGAAGATTCTGAATGACAAGGTAGCGTTTTCCTCTTTGACCATCATGATCCAAAAGGAAGTGGCAGAGAGAATGGATGCTGTGCCTGGAACTAAAGATTATGGGAGTTTATCGGTGCTGGTCCAGTATTATTGTGACACGAAAATCGTGAGAAGTGTCCCACCTGAATCTTTTATGCCAAGACCTAAAGTGGATTCCACTGTCATCCGCCTGACAAAGCTTGAAAAGCCCAGAGCGCATGTGGAAGATGAAGCACTTTTCTTTAAGATTGTTCGGATGGTGTTCACAATGAGAAGAAAAACCCTCTCAAACAATCTGAAGTCCCTAGGATATACCAGGGAGTTCATTGAAGAAGTGCTGGAAGCAGCGGGCATTGATCTGAAAGCCAGAGGGGAAACCTTGTCTGTGGAGAAATTCGCAGAGCTTTCCAATGTCATTAAGGAGAGAGTGAAATGAGCAGGAGGAAAAGACTGACGGCTTTTTTCAGTCTGCTTCTCGTGATGCTTCTTTTTGTGGGATGCGGCAGACTGGAAGATCTGAAAGTGAAATATGGTTTCAAGAATACGGATTTTGAATACTTAAAGTCCCCAGATATTTCCACCATCATCATTCAAAGCACAAGAGACAAGGGATTCCGTTTCATCGTCACAGATAAAAGCACCATCAACGGCCTTTATGAGAGCCTCTCTTCCGCAAAGCATGCAGAGGAGATTATAAGCCATGAGGCGGACTATATCTTTGAGATCCATGATCTGGACGGAAATGTACGGTACTACAATTATGTGGCGGGTATGTCCAATCAGAAGAAAGCAAACTTCTACAGTGAGGACGGGAAGTACATTGTGACGGACCGAATCGACAATCATCTCATTCAAAACCTCTATGCCATCCGGAAGCCAAAGTTCTTCGAGGACATTTATTATGGGTCTTTTCTGGACCTTATCAAAATGGTGAAAGAAGAGTATAATGGGAAGAGTATTGGCATAAAATTCTATAATGATGTGGAGACATTAAAGTACCAGCTTTCCAGAGACATCGAAGATTTCAGGGAGAAAGCCCTGAAAGAAGGCGCTGTGATTCTTTCCCATGGAGAGAAAGCAGATGTGGTCTTGGAGGTCAAGACCCAAGGGTATACCACCATCGTTTATAAAGCAATGGTGACGGCAAAGGTGGAAAGCGACCATACAACGAAGGTATACTACGTTTATGGAAAGTATGCCAATGAAATGACAGGATGGGAAACGATCCTGTCAGATACTAAACCGGAGGGATTTTAGGGAGGTTCTTATGATTAAATGTGCAACTTGCGCAGTAAAGAATAAATGTCTCAAAGACATGAAATGTGACTTGATCAAACCTAAGTATGGGAAGATCAAACATGTGGTGGGTGTCATCAGCGGGAAAGGCGGTGTTGGAAAGTCCACCGTCACAGGAGTGCTTGCAGTTCAGCTGAGAAAGCTCGGCTATAAGGTGGGCGTCCTGGACGGAGACATCACAGGTCCATCCATGCCAAGATTTTTTGGTCTGGAGAAGGAAAGAACTGGATATGCGCCTACAGACGTAGAAAATGTGTTCAAGTTTGTTCCAGTGGAAACGGGCCTTGGCATCAAGACCATTTCCATGAACTTTATGATTGAAGAGGAGGAGCCTCTTCTTTGGAAAGGTCCAGTACTTGGCAACGTCCTCATGCAGCTCTTCACAGATACGGACTGGGGTGAACTGGATTATCTTCTCATCGATATGCCGCCAGGAACGGGAGATGTGGCCATGACCATCATGGAGCAGTTCCCTGTGGATTATCTTGTGATGGTGTCCACTCCTCAGAATATGGTTTCCATGATTGTGCAGAAAGTGGTGAACATGGCAGAGAAGCTGGAGATTCCTGTAAAGGGCGTGATCCAGAACCTGTCCTACATCAAGTGCAACCACTGTGGCGAGAAGATGAATGTGTTCACAAGAAACACTGCAGAAAGCCAAGCGGAAAAAATGGGACTGCCACTGCTTGCGGAGCTTCCCATAAACCCTGATTTCAGTGAACATCTGGAGGCAGGTCAGGCGGAAAGATTCTCTGCAACAAATCCAGAGTATGACGTCATCATGGAAGCGTTCAGAAACGATGAGCAGGAAATATACGCAAGAAATAAAGCGGTAAAGAAAAAGACCATTCCATTCCTATAGAAAAAACACCATCTGGAGAGTATCATCAATCCGGATGGTGTTTCTTATTTGCAGAAAAAAAGGGAGCTCTTGGCTCCCAATAGTCATGATCTATAGTGCATGGGTCTCGTGTTTCTTCAGCGTCAATTGCCTCCGGCTCCCTAAGGTTTTCATGAATCTCTCCCAGGGCAGCACCGTGATGATGACGAGAAGAATCACCGTCTCCAGAAGAACAAAGCTTCCATTGTAGCTGATGGAGTAGAGCCAGAGTCCAAGGCCTTCCTGCTGGCCAACGGGGGCATAGGAAGCAAAGAAAATCACGCCGGACAGCACATGCATGAGAAGTCTCAGCACCTGCCCCACAATGCTTCCAAAGTGGCGCTGCCTGAAGTATCCGGAAGCGCCGACCAGCATGAAGGGCAGCGGATAGTCAAGAAGAGTCTGCAGTGGATGAATGATGTAAGGTCCCAGGAAAAGGTTCACGACGCCAAAGAGGAATCCAGTGAGCATCCCCACTTCAGGACCATGGGCAAAGGCCATGATGACGATGGGAAGTGTAGAAGCTAACGTTACGCTTCCCCCCTGTGGCATCTTGAAGAGAGGGAATGCGTTCAGCACTGCACAAATGGCCACAGAAAGACTGATCTGAGCCATGAGAAGTGGCGTCAGCTTCACCTTTTTTACCACCATCACAAAGACGATGAGGGCGAAAAGGATCACCAGGGCACCGATGGACGTGGGATTGGTGACGAGGGACTGAAGCGCTTCTTTTACGCTTTCGAGTAGATTGGACATAATTTTACCTCCTTTTTTTCGAAGGCTAGGATAAAAACAAAAACTGCCTTACTTTTTAGGGTAAGGCAGTTAAAACATTCGTTTATCCGCTTCCCTACGCTGGTACTAACCAGATCAGGTAACAGGGTTGACAATGATATTGTCTCTCAGCTTGTTGAAAGCACCCCTAGCCATGGCTCTATTGTAGTATTACTGTTATTATTTGTCAAGTAGTGACCTAAGTGAACATCCGCTCCACTGCGATACCGATGAGGCCACGTCCTGTATGCACGCCAAGTGCAGGAGAAATCTGTCTGAACTCCAGCGACAAAATGCCAGGAAGATCCTTGATTCTTTCCACCATATCCTGGGCTTCTTTTTTCGCACCACCATGCATGACATAAACTTTACACTTGGTCTTCTCCAGGTTTTCTTTTAAAATGCTCACAAGCTTCATATAAGCCTGTTTGGTTCCTCTTGCTTTATCCAGGGTGACGTAGATTCCTTCCTCGTTGACATAAATGATGGGCTTGATGTTCAGCATCTGTCCGATGGTCCCGGAAACCTTACCGATTCGGCCGCCTTTGATGAGATATTCCAAGGTGGCCAGGCAGTAGTAGGTGTCTACACTCTTTTTCTCTTCTGGCAGAGCTTCTTTGATCGCCTCGAAGGAGAGACCGTCCCTGACCATTTTTGCAGCCTTCAGTGCTATAATCCCTTCTGAGATGGACAGATTTTTGGTGTCATAAATGTAGGTTTCTATTTCTGGGTGCTCCTCCGCCACGAGTTTTACGGAATTTGCCGTACCGGAAAGTCCACCGGAGATCATGACGCCAATGGCATGAGTGTATCCTTCCTTCTTGAGCTCCGTGAAAAGGGCATCGATGTCTGTGCCTGTGGGCAGACTGGTTTTTGGCACTTCTACTTCCAGATTGCCGTACACTTCATCTGCGCTGATCTCCACGCGGTCCCGGTAGGAACTGTCTTTATAAATGATCTGTAGCGGTAGGAACCGGATGCCGTATTCTTTCAGTTCCGCATCGGTCAGATCACAAGCGCTGTCTGTAAATATTGCGATTTTTTGCATAGTTTCCTCCAAAAGAATGTTCTTTTTCTAAAGTATAACACCTGGAACCATCCCATTCAATGAAGAAGCCGTGAACAGAGAGGGAAAAAACCTCACAGGAAAAGCACTTTGAAGTACAGAGATTTTTATTCTATACGCAGGTTTTTCAGTTTTTGATACTTTTTCTCATCTGCTTCATGTAAAATAGAGAGTAGAGATCAAATTTGAAAGGGGTACAATACATGAAAATAACCATCGGAAATCAATATGATGCAGAACTGATTCTAGTTTCAAAGGATCTGGTTCCAGCTGCCTATGGAGACATCGTAGAACAGCTGAAAGGAAAGAATCTTTTCAAGGGAGAAGAAGGAGAAGTTTACAGTTATGTGAATCTTTCTGAAGATAAAACTCTGGTGTTCCTGGGACTGGGAGAAGAAGCAAAAGTAGAGGAAGAAATTCTGAGACTTGCTGCTTTTAAGGGAGCGAAGGAACTGTCTAAGCTGAAAGTGCAGAAAGCCTCGGTGTCACTGAAGAAGCATGCGAACCTGTGCTATAAAAAGTCTACAAAGGCTTTTGCAGAAGGTCTTTACCATGCAGAATACAGATTTGACAAATACCTTTCCAAGAAACAGGAGTTCCATCTGGAGGAAGTCTCCTTTGGACTGCTGGAAGGAAAAGAAGAAAAGGTGTTGCCTGGATTAAAGGAAATGGAGCATCTTATGGAGGGTGTGTTCCTCACAAGGAATCTCATCAATGAACCTGCCATCACTCTGACACCAGTGGAACTGGCCGAAAGAGCAAAAGAAGCTTTAGAACCACTGGGTGTGGAAGTGGAGATTTTAGACAGAGCAGCCTGCGAGGCTCTTAATATGAAAGCGTTCCTGGCCGTTGCCAAGGGATCCACCAATGAAGCCAGAGGAATCATCATGCGCTATAAGGGTGGCCAGGATGAAGCCCCACTGGGCCTTGTGGGTAAAGGTGTCACCTTTGATACAGGTGGATACTCCATCAAGCCAGGTCCTTCCATGTATACTATGAATGGAGATATGGGTGGTTCCGGTGCGGTAATTGGTGCCATGAAGGCCATTGCACTGAACCAGCTGAAGAAGAATGTCACTGCTGTGGTTCTTGCCACAGATAATGTGATTTCTGGAGATGCCTATGTGCCTGGAGATGTTGTGGGCAGTATGCTGGGCAAGACCATTGAGATCCACAGTACAGATGCAGAGGGCAGACTGACCCTGGCGGATGCTGTATACTATGCCATCACCCATGAACATGTGGTTGAGGTTGTAGATGTGGCAACATTAACTGGAGCCTGCGTGGTTGCGCTGGGTGCATTCAATACGGGTGCCTTCACCAACAATGAGGAGCTTCTTGATAAAATCAAGACAGCGGCAAAAGAAGCGGGAGAACCGCTCTGGCAGCTTCCATTATCCAAAGAGTATAAGAATCTCATCAAGGGAGACCGTGGAGATCTGAAGAATACTGGTGGAAGATGGGGTGGAGCCAGCACAGCGGCAGCCTTCATCGAAGAGTTCGTAGAAGGGAAGCCATGGGTGCATTTGGACATCGCAGGCACATCAGACATTGAAAGTGCCAGAGGATATCTGCCTAAGGGAGCAACAGGTATGCCTGTGAAGACTCTTTACTACTATGTGAAGGGTGAGAACAAAGGCGGCTGTTAAGGCGGATCTTTACGGAGAATATTTGGAGGTGATTTCATGTATCAGAACAGATTGGAAGCATTGAGAGGGAAGATGAAAGAGCATGCGCTGTCCCAGGTGCTGGTGACGGACGCAGCGTCTATCTTCTACCTTACAGGCAAGTGGATTGAGGCGGGAGAAAGACTCCTGGTCCTCCTGGTGAAGGAAGCGGGAAAACCTTGTCTTTTCATCAATGAACTGTTTCCGGAAAAGGAATCAGAGGAGCTTGATTTTGTGTGGCTGAAGGATACCTCTGATGCCATCATTATTTTGTCAGAACATTTGGAGAAGGGGAAAACCATTGGAGTGGATAAGAACTGGCCATCGGGCTTTCTCATTCGCTTGATGCAAACCATGGGTACCAGTGATGTGACGAATTCATCCATTCTTCTGGATCAAATCAGAGCCATTAAAGATGAGGAGGAGCAGAAGCTCATGAGAGCAGCCTCCAGACTCAATGATGAAGCGATGCATATGCTCATCGAATCTTTGGAAGAGAATATGTCGGAGCTGGAAGCGGAAGATCTGCTGAAGAAGATCTATTTTGATCTTGGCGCAGAAGGATATTCTTTTACACCCATCATCGCTTTTGATAAAAATGGCGCGAATCCGCATCATGAGAACGGAGGAAGACTTCTGAAACATGGGGATGCGGTGATTCTTGACATCGGGTGCAGAAAAAACAATTACTGCTCGGATATGACCAGAACCATTTTCTTTGGTGAAGCGGGAGAAAAAGAGAAAGAAGTCTTTGAAACAGTGCTGGAAGCCAATAAGAAAGCCATCTCTTTGGTGAAACCGGGCGTAAGATTCAGTGATATTGACAGAGCTGCCCGAAGTGTCATTGAAGAAAAAGGATATGGACCCTATTTTACCCACCGTACAGGGCACTCCATTGGGATTGAAGTCCATGAAACTGGAGATGTTTCTTCGGCCAATGACAGCCTTCTGGAACCAGGGATGATTTTCTCTGTGGAACCAGGGATTTATCTGGAAGGGAAGTTTGGTGTCCGGATTGAAGATCTTGTCCTAGTGACAGAAGACGGCTGCGAAGTACTGAACAGTTATCCCAAAGAACTATATTTGAAATAAATGACAGTCAAAGGATCCGGTGAGGAGTTCACCGGATCCTTTGAGTTTATATATGGCAATTTGCTACTTTTCCTCCGCTCTTGGAATCAGAAGCACCGAGGTCTTGGCGCGTCTGGCCAAGTTATTGCTGTTGCTGCCGATGAAAAGATCCATCATGATGCCTTTTCCCTGTCTTCCTAAAATAACGAGATCAAAGTGCTTTTCATCAATGGCGCGGTTGATTTCTCTAAAAGGTCTACCGATTTCAAGGACTACCTCCACTTCCACGTCGCCTTTTTCTTCCAAGCGTTTTCGTAAGGCATCCAGCCGGTCACGGTCAATCTGGTTGAATTCAATGATCCGATAGTCCAGATAAGGGCTGATTTTTGCGATGTCCTGAATGTGCATGAGCGTAACTTTCTTCAGGCCTTTCTCCACCATTTTTTCAAGGTAGGTGAACGCATGATAGGCGTTTTCTGAGAAATCTGTGGGGAAGAGCACGTGGCTCATTTCGTTCAAACCATCCTGCGGGATTGAGCTGAAGCTTCCGTCTTCTTCTTCTTTCACTCTGACCAGAAGGATGGGTTTACTTGGCATCTGAATGAGTTCATAAGCAAACTCTGAATCGAAAATCCTTTTGCCAATAGAAGATACTTTTGCGCCAGCAAGGATGAGGGAGTCATAGGGTTCCATATACTCTACGAGGTCGTGAACTTTTTCTACAGGAAGTCCTTCAAGATCCATGGATTCCAAAGTATAGCCCATCTCTTTCAGATCTTCCAGATCCTTTGAGACGACCTCTGGATCATATTTTTCATGTCTCTTCTCTGGATGGGGAAGCAGATGGCTGGCAAGGGTAATCTCCTCCGCGCCCAGAAATTTCAGAGACTTTGCAAACTGAAGCACGTGATGGTCATAAGGAAGCTGTTCTTTGATGACGAGTAGGTTTTTAAACATCATTAAGTCCCCCTTTGTCTATGGTTGTTATCTCTATTTTACCACCAATATATTGAAAATTAAGACAATTTAACGGAAAATTTATAAATGAAATAATGTGCGAAAGAAAAAAGAGCCCGAAGGCTCTTTTTAGAATTCTGCATTTCCTGTGGTTCTTGGGAAAGGAATTACGTCTCGGATGTTCGTCATTCCAGTGATGTACATGATGAGGCGCTCAAAGCCCAGTCCATATCCGGCATGCTTTGTACCGCCGTATTTTCTAAGCTCCAGATACCACCAGTAATCTTCCTCATGAAGACCCAGCTCCTTGATTCTATCTACCAGGACATCCATACGTTCCTCTCTTTGAGAACCACCGATGATTTCACCAACGCCTGGAACGAGGCAGTCCATGGCTGCAACGGTCTTTCCATCCTCATTCTGTCTCATATAGAAGGCTTTGATTTCCTTAGGGTAGTCGGTAACAAAGATTGGCATTTTGAAGATCTCTTCTGTAAGATATCTTTCGTGCTCGGTCTGCAGATCGCTGCCCCACTTGACAGGGTATTCAAACTTCTTGCCGGACTTCTCCAGAAGCTCCACAGCTTCGGTGTAGGTGACTCTTTTGAATTCTGAGTTTACAATAAAGTTCAGTCTCTCCAGAAGGGTCTTATCCACAAACTGGTTGAAGAAAGCCATTTCTTCTGGTGCTTGTTCCATGACATAGGAGATCACATATTTCAGCATATCCTCTGCCAGCTTCATGTTGTCCTGAAGATCTGCAAAGGCAATCTCAGGTTCGATCATCCAGAACTCAGCAGCATGTCTTGCGGTGTTGGAGTTTTCTGCACGGAAGGTAGGGCCGAAGGTATAGACATCCTTAAAGGCCATGGCATAGGCTTCAGCGTTCAGCTGACCGGATACCGTAAGGTTTGCCATCTTGCCGAAGAAGTCTTCGGTGTAGTCCACGTCTCCTGCTTCGGTTAGAGGAGGGTTCTTGGGGTCCAGTGTGGATACATGGAACATTTCTCCTGCACCTTCTGCATCGCTTCCAGTGATGATAGGAGTATGCACGTAAACAAAGCCTCTTTCCTGGAAGAATTTGTGGATGGCGAAGGCTGCCAGGCTTCTGACTCTAAATACTGCAGAGTAGGTGTTTCCTCTTGGTCTTAAATGAGCGATGGTTCGTAAGTATTCAAAGGTATGACGCTTCTTCTGCAGAGGAAAATCAGAAGAAGAAGCTCCTTCGAGAAGAATTTCGCTGGCTTTGATCTCAAAGGGCTGCTTGGCATCAGGGGTATAAATCACAGTACCCTCCACAGTGATGGCGGTGGCAATGTGATATTTGGCGACTTCCTGAAAGTTCTCCAGAGACTCGTCAAAAACGATCTGGGCGTTCTTGAAGAATCCTCCATCATTCAGTTCAATAAAACCAAAAGATTTGGACACTCTGGAGGTACGGATCCAGCCACTGAGGCGGACAGACTGACCTTCATAGTCCTGTGCGTTTCTATAAAGTTCTTTTACTTTTACCATGGGACTTCACTCCTTTATTTTCTTTATTTGTTTTAGTGTATAAAAAAAGACCATCGTCTCCACAAAGGGACGAGGATCTCGCGGTACCACCCAATTTACAGAGCAATGCTCTGTCAACTTTATCCGATAACGGCAGGTCCGTCCCTCTGTACTCTTCCTTCCAAAGGGATGCTACGGGTCGTTTTTCGAAAAGGTCCTTACTGCCAGGCTTCCACCATTCCCGGCTCTCTACAAGAGGTTTCCTTTTGTACTCTTCCCATCTTCGCATATAGCATTTGTGCTTTTCTAAGTATATAACAAAACCCCTTGACTGACAAGGGGTGAGGAATGCTTACGGGAAAAAGAAGAAGAATTGGAGTGTATGAAATTACGTTAATAGTCATCTGGCAACATTCGAAAATCATGTACTTTCTCTTTCTGTGAGTACAGCTTGAAATGTTAAGTGCTGAACTCCAATCCTACCATTTTTCTGATTCTCTATTTTATCTATAAGCATTGATGATGATTTTTCACCCATTTCATTTGCGGGGATTTCCATTGCAGTCATAGAGGTTTCTAACATGTTTCCAACAGAATGGCCTGTTAGACTAATAACTTTAATATTATTCGGTACATTGATACTGAGGTCTTTTAATGCTCGCAAAACCCCAATTCCTTGTATATCAACTGCAACCATAATTGCATCTATATTAATATTATGTTTAAGTAATTCAATTGCGCTATTATATCCGTACTCAAAAGTGTTTGGATTATCATGTGATTCAATGTGTATTTCATCTAAGCCTAGTTCAATGGTTGCATTGCGATAACCACTATACCGATCTCTATATGGAGCAAGTTCCATGTTACCATTTATTAAGGAAATACATCTTGAACCCTTTTTGAATAAGAATTTAGTAGCTTCATAAGCTGATGTCTCGTAGTTTGCTATTACAGATGACAGTTTCGTTTCTTGATTTCGTACAATTTGTACTATTGACATTCCATCTGCGTTCATGTCTCGTAATATCCTGTTATTCTTTCCTGTTCCGGCAATTAGTAGACCATCAATAAAACCGACACGAAGGCGATTTAGAATCTCTTTTTCAACTGATGGATTGTCTTCTGTTGTGCAAATAATCGTGGAATATTGATGCATTCTTGCTTGCTTCTCAATACCTTGAAGTATTTCTGAAAATATATCCATATGGAGTTTAGGTAGAACTACTCCAATGGTATGTCTTTTGCCTTTTTTTAGCCCTTGAGCAAGAATATTAGGTTGATAGCTTAGTTCTTTTACTGCGGCTAGTACCTTTGATTTAGTGTCAGGATGAACATATGCAGAATTATTCAAGGCTCTTGAGACTGTGCTTATGTCTACATTTGCTAATTTTGCGACATCCTTCATTGTTGCCATGTTTTACCACTCCTCTTCATTTGAGCTACAAACGTTTGCTTAAAAAAACGACATGTCATAAATTTAGGTTAACATGCTCATGAGATTATCGCAATACATCTCAATAGATAAGTGTTTTGATTAATAAACTTAGAGTAGTCAAATATAGAGGGTCTATAGGAGTATTTTTGTTAAAATGATCGTGTTATGCAATTTATTGCAAGAAATTAGCATTTCATTGACAAGGTTTACATGCTATGTTTAAATTTAGTCATACCTACAAACGATTGCACAAAGTCTAAGCGCGCGGATTAAAGTGCAATATGAATAAAATGAGAAGGAGATAAAAACAATGACAAAGATTAAGAATTTTAAAACAATATTTCCAGCAGTATCGGTTCCTTTAAATAGTGATTATACAATTAATGAGCTTGAGTTTAGAGCATATCTACGATGGATAAAGAGTTTTTATGGTCAGGGGATTGAAGGTCTTGTCTGCAATGGGCATACTGGAGAAGTAACAGGACTCAGCAGAATGGAAAGAAAGAGGGTCGTTGAAATTTGCGCAGAAGAGTGTGGAGATAAGATGACCATAGTTTCAGGAATAAATTGTGAGAATACAGTTGAATCTATAGAAATGGCAAAGGAAGCAAAAGAAGCGGGTGCTGATGGAATTCTTCTTATGCCTCCTCATATGTGGTTAAGATTCGGAATGCATGAAGATGCACCGTTCCAATACGTAAAAGATGTGGCAGAAGGGGCGGATATAGACATCATTATCCATCTTTATCCAGCTACTACTAAAGCGAATTATCCAGTAGATACGCTCATTAAAATGTGTAATGAAATCGAGCATGTTAAGTCAATTAAAATGGGAACAAGAGTTACATCAATTTATGAACACGACGTTAGAAAATTAAGAGCAGAGTGTCCAGATATATCATTAATTACATGTCATGACGAAACGCTTTGTGTAAGTTGGTTTCCAGGTATGGATGGTGCATTGATTGGGTTTGCTGGGTGTGTACCTGAATTGATCTGTCCTGCATGGGAGGTGTTTAAGAATCCTGAGAAGCATACATTAAAAGAAGCCCAAGAATGGTCTGATAGAATTTTCCATATATCACAGGCGATATATGGTGGAGGTCAACCATCTGGCGAAGCTCATGCTCGTTTGAAAGAAGCACTAGTTCAGAGAGGTGTTTTTTCGAATGGTCTAATGAGAAAACCTGTTCTCGGACTTAACCAAGAAGAGAAAGAATGGGTTGCGCTAGGTATTGAAAGGAGCAAATTACCAGATATTGATATGAATCAATTTAAATAAAACTAAAATAGAGTTTCAAAAAGCATACAATATAGACGCAATAAGCGTCTATATTGTTATAAAATAGATCTTATTAAGTGAAATGGAGGGTACTATGGAACAATCAAATGCTCAGGATAAATTAGATAATTTTGGTAATGGGGTGTCTATTCTTCCTCTTAAAGATCTTTTAAGAAGAATTGGACCTGGACTGATAGCAACAGGAATCGTTATAGGACCAGGTGCAATTACCACTGCTTCCATGATTGGAAGCAACTATGGATATGCGTTGATATGGTTACTATTGCCAGTGGTTTTCATGGGAATTACATTTATGATGACGACTAACAGATTGGCGATACTGACTGGATTACCAACTATACATGCTATAAGGAAATATTATGGCCCTATAGCTTCCAATATTGTCGGAATGGCAACTTTTCTTGCGTGTTTATTCTTCACTATCGGCAATATCTCTGGCACAGGTGCTGGAATGAACTTGATTACAGGAATCAACTGGAAAGTTGGATCAGCTATTATGATCGCTGCTGTAGTATATTTTTACTTCAGTAAAAATGTATATTCAAAAATTGAAAAATTAATTACTTTATGTATTCTTGCGATGATTGTATCATTTTATGCAACTATTATTGGAGTTGGAGGACCTACATGGAGTGAATTAGGTAAAGGTCTGGGTGGTTTCAAAATTCCTGCAGGTGCTTTAGCAACAGCATTAGCTTTCATTTCAACTAATGCAGCCGTAACAACAGGTGTGTATAATACATATCTTGGAAAAGAAAAGAAGTGGAATAAAGAGGATTTGTTTAATGGTGTGATGCTTACAGATGCATTTGTACATATTCTGAGTGTTGTTTTAATATCAGGAGCAATTATGGTGGTAGGAGCAATTGTCCTGCATCCGGTAGGTGCAACTATTAAAGCACCTGCGCAACTGGCAGAAATGCTTGCACCAATCATGGGGAATGCTGCAAGGTATATAATGGGAATTGCGTTGCTAGGAGCAGGGTTTTCATCATTACTTGGTAATACACAACGAGGATTAGTTTTACTAGGTTCCGGATTCAACAAAGAGAGTGGATTAGAATCCAATTTTGTGAAAATCGGATCACTTATTTCGTTAGCTGTTGCAATGATTTTTAGTTATAGATATACAGGGTCTGCTACACAGCTGATTCTTCTTGCTAATACAGCTACTTCCATAGCGACTCCAGTTGCAGGATTTTTTATTCTTCTGATGATTTGGAGAGATGATATTAATGCAGGATATAAAAAACCATCTATTTTGAGGATTTCAATGACTCTAAGTTATGTGTTCGTACTCTTTATGACTTTTTCAGCAATGAAAAGCTTACTCCCTAAGCTTATTGAATTGTTTGTATGAAAAAACCCCCTCGCTTGAGGGGGTTTTTCATAATATTTCTTCTAGTGCTTCTGCTACCTTGACAGACTCACCTGCACCCATGGTAAGGATGATGTCTCCTGGCTGGGCGATATCTTTCAGGTATCTTGCTGCTTCGTCAAACTCTGTCACATTGATGGTTTTTACGGTGTCCCTTGCCCGAATGGCATCTCCCAGCTGTTCAGAGGTGACAAGGCCTGTATCTGGCTCCCTTGCTGCAAAGATGGGCAGAAGGAGAAGTGTATCCATGTCATCAAAGCACTCGGAGAACTCCTGGAACAGCGCTTTTGTTCTGGTGTAGGTATGGGACTGGAACACCACGTGGATTTTGTTGTGCTTCATCTTCAGGACTGTATCTAAAGCGTTTTTGATTTCACCTGGATGATGGGCGTAATCATCCAGCACGATGATGCCCCTCTTGGTATAAAGGTGCTGGAATCTTTTATCGACCCCTTCATACCCTTCCAGTCCTTTTTTGATCCCTTCCTTAGAGATTCCCGAAGAAAGGGACGCGCCAATGGCACCTAGTGCATTATAGATGTTGAACTCACCTGGCACCTTGAGATGAATGGAAGTGAGGAGTTTGCCTTCAAGAACCACATCAAAGGAAGCTCTTCCCATCTCATCAAACTTTATATTCTCTGCTTTCAGTCTGCCTTTATGAATCCCGAAGGTAAGGACTTCCACTTCAGCATTCTGAAGAATGTAGTCCATGTTCGGATCATCGGCGTTGGCAACCACAGTACCTTCTTTTGGCATAACGGTGATATATTCCTTGAACGTATCTAAAATGTGCTGAAGATCTCTGTAGTAATCCAGATGGTCTGCTTCCACATTGAGGATCAGGGCTACTTTTCCTGGGAACTGCATGAAGGATGCTTTATACTCGCAGGCCTCTGTAATAAAGAAATCACTGTCTCCAATGCGGTAGTTTCCACCAATGAGTGGAAGATTTGCACCCACAAGAATGGTGGGGTCTTTTTCATCCGCTAATGAAATGGCGGACAGCATGGAGGTGGTGGAGGTCTTTCCATGGGTTCCGGTGACAGCTATGGAATTGGTGAAGTTCTTGATGAGGTGACCTAAGAATTCTGCCCGGTCATAGGTCTTGATGCCCTTTGCCCGTGCTTCTTTCAGCTCCTCATTGTCTTCCCGGATGGCAGCTGTATAGACGACTATGTCCTGGTCTGTGATATTTTCTTTATGATGGCCATAAAAAATGATGGCGCCTCTTTCTTTCAGTTTCTCTGTATTTTTGGACTCTTTAAAATCAGAGCCCGTGACCTTTACCTGATTGTTCAGAAGGATGGCAGCAAGACCGCTCATGCTGACTCCGCCGATTCCGATAAAATGAACCTTCTTATTCTCATATTCTTTTAAATCAAACAACATTTTTTCTACACTTCCTTCCTTACCTATCATATACCAAAAATCAGGAGCCAGAAAGTGCTTTTTAATCGGAATGAAGTAGGGAATATAAAAAAAACACTTGGTATTGATACGAATATTCGTGTTAGATGTGTTGAAAAACATTCGATTTTAAGCTAAAATATAGAATGAGAATAGTTTAGTAGGAGGTCCGTTCATGCAGAAGTATTCGAGGAACAGCCGAATCAGCGCAATCACCAAGATTCTAATCGAAAATCCCAATAAAATTATGAGTCTCAATTATTTTTCAGAAATGCTCAATGCCGCGAAATCCACCATCAGTGAGGATATTCTTGTCATCCGTGAGATTCTGGAAGCCATGGATATGGGCAAAGTGGAAACCATTGCTGGGGCAACTGGTGGAGTCCGTTATCTGGCCAGAATGAGTAGAGAAGAGGAAGAGGCCTTTCAAGAGTCCATATGTGAGACACTAAGGGATAAATCAAGGATTGTTCCTGGTAATTTTCTTTACATCACGGACATCATGTTGGATCCCACCATTGTGCACAAAGCAGGTATCATCCTGGCCTCCAAGTTTGCCAAAATAAAGGCAGACTATGTGATTACGGTGGAAACAAAAGGAATCCCTCTTGCTTATGAGGTAGCCAGATATTTAGGCGTACCTCTCATCGTCGCAAGAAAGAACTCCAAAGTCACAGAGGGTACCAGCGTCACCATCAACTACGTGTCCGGAACCACAGGAAGGCTCGGAAACATGGGGCTTGCGAAGAGAACATTAAAGTCCTCCTCCAAGTGTCTTTTCATTGACGACTTCCTGAGAGCTGGGGGCACCGTCCACGGAATCTCAGATCTTTTAAATGAGTTTGACTCAGAACTGGTAGGCATCGGCGTCCTTGTGGACAACAAGGAAGTGGTGAAGAAGATGCCTACAGGGTACGTGTCACTTGTGGATTACAGAGGTGTGGATGAAGAAGGAAACATAAGCGTAGAAGCATCCAGAAGACCATAATTGAAACATAGGAAATGAAAAGGAGCATTCCGGCTGGAATGCTCCTTTTATATGGGAAGGGTTTTTAGAAATTACTTGAGTTTATCGAGGGTTTCCCAGATGCCAGTCATATAGGAGGCACCCAGTGCTCTGTCGTAGAGTCCATAGCCTGGACGTCCGGTTTCGCCCCAGATCATTCTTCCATGGTCTGGTCTCAGATAGCCGTCGAAGCCGTTCTTATGAAGCGCCTTCATGATGGCCACGATATCCAGGGATCCGCATGGGGAATAATGAGCACTTTCTTCAAAGCTGTCATCTTCGTAGAGCTTGACGTTACGGATGTGCATGAAGTGTATTCTGCCCATGGCCGCATATTTGTCCACCATAGCCACCACATCATTCTTGTTGCTGGAACCGAAGGATCCAGTACAGAAGGTGAGGCCATTGTATTCACTGTCCACAAGTTTCAGGAAGCGGTCCAGATTTTCTTCGCCAGTGATGATTCTTGGGAGTCCGAAGATGGAGTATGGTGGATCATCCGGATGGATGGCCATTTTGACCCCTGCTTCTTCTGCTACAGGAATAATCGCCTTCAGGAAATACTCCAGGTTTTCGAAGAGCTTCTCCTCATCCACACTCTTGTATTTTTCAAAGAGATCATTGAGATCCTTCTTGGTGTAGCTTGCATCCCATCCTGGGAGAGAAAGTTCACCAGTGAGCGGATCCATTTTTTCCAGCTGCTTCTTGAAATATACAAGAGCGGTGGAACCGTCTGGAAGAACATAATCCAGTTGAGTTCTTGTCCAGTCGAATATCGGCATAAAGTTGTAGCAGATTACTTTTACACCAGCACTGCCAAGTCTTCTGATATTTTCTTTGTAGTTTTCGATGAACTTCTCACGGGTGGGAAGTCCCAGCTTGATGTCCTCATGGACGGGTACGCTCTCAATGACATCAAAATGAAGACCATTGTCTTCTGTGGTCTTTTTGAGCTTTTCGATGCTTTCCACAGACCATACTTCGCCAACGGGCACATCGTACACTGCGGTCACAACGCTATACATATTAGGGATTTGTCGGATGTAGCCGATCTTTACTGGATCGTCTTCTCCGTACCAGCGGAAAGATAATTTCATTCCATTCAACTCCTGTACATTATTATTTATTGGGTCATGCTGCCAAATGTCTTTTTGTCTGAAACAAAGCGGACTGTAAATTCCACGGAGGATTTACAAACTGTTTAAGCTTTGTTCACAAACGTGAATTTCATAAGAAATCGCTTTCTTTCTTCCATAGTACCACAAAAAGGAGATTTCTGAAGATGATGATACTTGCTATGGGACTTGCAAATATTGCTCATTATAGATTAAGATGGAAGTACTACGATAAGGGAGCTAAAATCATGGCGAAGAGAAACAATGATTATTCCACAAGGCAACATATGGAACGTACGGACTATGAGCTTTTTTACTATAAGCATAAACAGTTCAAAAATGTCTCCCTGCACCACCATGATTTTTTTGAGGTGTATTATTTTGTGAACGGTGAAGTGGAGTACCAGATCGAAGGCCGAAATTACCACCTGTTTCCTGGGGATATCATTCTAGTGAACCATAAAGAGCTTCATCAGGCAGTCATCGGTGAAACCGAAAAAAACTATGAGCGGTATGTGCTCTGGATCAATAAAGAGTATCTGAAATCCTTGTCCAGCCGGAAAACGGACTTAACGAGATGTTTTCTGGATAAGAGCAAAAAGACACTTCTTCGCATGAGTATGGAAAACCAGCAGCTGCTAAGAGGAATCTTGGATAAGCTTCATGCGGAGGAAACCCATCGGGGGTTTGGAGAGGATTTGCTCCCGAAGGCACTTCTTATGGAACTGATGGTGGAGCTGAACCGGATGTCCTTTGAGGAAGAGGAGACGCTTCCGCCACAGATTAAGAAAAATCAGCTCATTGATTCGGTGATCAGTTATATCAATGAACATCTGGAAGAAGAGATCTCCATGGATGATCTGGCTTCTCATTTCTATATCAGCAAGTATCATCTTTCCAGAGAGTTCAAAAAGTACACTGGAACTACACTGTACCGATATGTGGTGCAGAAAAGACTCATCAAAGCCAAAGGGCTCATCCTGGAGGGCCAGCCCATCACTTCTGTATATGAGAACTGCGGGTTTGGTGATTATTCTAATTTTTTCCGGGCATTCAAAAATGAATATGGCATCACACCCAAGGAGTTTCTGTCTGTGATGGCAGAACGGGAGAACTTAGGACTCGTGGGCAGTGTGGAAGACAACAAGGGGCCCTCTTTCTGACGAAGGGGCCTTTATTTTACAACAAAAGAGTATTCAATGAAAAAGCGGTGGATGTGGTTTCACTGAAGTAAGGAATGTACAGGAGGATACGATATGAGAGAGCAGTTTCATCTTAATGAAGGATGGATATTTTATGGTGAAATTAGGAATGAAAATAATTTCCAGGCGGAGAAAGAAGGCCTGGAAAAAGAAAACGTGGATATACCCCATACAGTGAAAATGCTACCGCTTCACTATTTTGATGAGCATACCTATCAGGGCACGTATCTTTATGAGAAAACCGTGGAAATTCCAGAGCGGTTTATTGGGAAGAAAATCTTTTTGGAGTTTGAAGGAGTCGCCAATATGGCGGTGATCTACATCAATGGGAAGAGGAGTTTCCACAGCGAAAGTCCTTTTGTGCCCTTTGCCAAAGAAATCTCCGGGGAACTTCGCTTTGGAGAAAAAAATACCATCGAGGTACTGGTGGATTCCAGAGAGCTTCCGTTTATACCACCCTTTGGCAATGTGTTTGATTTTCTGACCTTTGGTGGTATTTACAGAGAGGTTCACCTTCATGTGCTTCCGAAGTATTTCATCGAGGATGTTTTCGCCTTCGGTCAGCAGGTGCTGAAGGAGGAGAAGGATCTCATCATTAAGACCACTCTTTCAGGAAACCATAAAGGCACTCTTGTCTATAAGCTCTTTGAGGATGAGGAGAAAAGAAGCTTGGGAGAGGTCTTGAGCTCTGGCATCAGAGCAGTGGAGAACCGGAAGATGAGACATACACTGAAGGTGAGAGATGTATCTCTTTGGTCCATACAAACACCTAAGCTGTATCTCGTGCAGGTGTCCCTTCTGGGAGAAGAAGGAGAACTTTTGGATGAGAAGGTTGTGAGGATCGGATTCCGTGAGGCGCTTTTCAAAGAAGATGGATTCTACCTTAATGGAGAAAAGCTGAAATTAAGAGGATTGAACCGGCATCAGAGTTATCCCTATGTGGGATATGCCATGCCCAAATCCATGCAGGAGCTGGATGCAGAGATTCTGAAGAAGGACCTTGGTGTCCATCTGGTGAGAACCTCCCATTACCCTCAGTCCAAATGGTTCTTGGATGCCTGCGACAGGCTTGGGCTCCTTGTGTTTGAAGAGATCCCGGGATGGCAGCACATAGGAGATGAGCAGTTCAAAGAGATCAGCAAATATAATCTGAAACGGATGATCAAAAGAGATCGGAACCACCCTTCTATTATCCTTTGGGGTGTGAGAATCAATGAGTCCCAGGATGACACTACTTTTTACACGGAAATGAATAAAATCGCGCACCTTTATGATGAGACGAGGCCCACCGGTGGCGTCAGGAACTTCCAGAAAAGTGAGCTTCTGGAGGACGTCTATACCTACAATGATTTTATCCATAATGGTCAGAACAGAGGACTCAGCGATCCCACGGAGGTTCTCCCCCGCAAAGCACCTTATCTTGTGACAGAGTTCAATGGCCACATGTTTCCCACAAAAAGCAGTGATCCAGAGGAGAGGAGAGTCTCCCATGCGCTGCGCCACAGTAAAGTGCTTTCGGAGATGATGGAAAGCACCAAGATTTCCGGAGCCATCGGCTGGTGTATGACGGACTACAACACCCATGGTGATTTCGGCAGCGGAGATCGGATCTGTCATCATGGCGTTCTGGATGCGTTCCGCCAGAAGAAGCTGGCAGCCTATGTCTACAGCAGTCAGAAAGAGGATGAACCGGTTCTCATGGTTTCCTCCTCCATGAATATAGGGGACCGTGATGGCGGCAGCTTGGGCAGGGTGTATGCATTCACCAACTGCGACTATGTGGAGCTTTATAAGAATGGGAAGTTTGTGAAAAAGTACGAAAAACAGAAGGGCCAGGGACTGAAGCATCCACCTATTGCCATGGATGATTTCATTGGCGGACTTCTCGAGGAAGAGGAGGGATTTTCCAGAAGGGATGCGGAAAGAGTCAAAAAGGTTCTAAAATCCGCCGCAGTCCACGGGCTCAATCTTCCCATCTTCGACAAGGCAACCATGGGGATGATGCTTCTAAAATACAAGCTGAGCATGGAAGATGCAGTGAGGCTTTTCAGTAAGCATTATGCAGGATGGGGGCAGGAAGGACTTACCTATACCTTTAAGGGATATAAAGACGGGAAAGAAGTGAAGACCGTCACAAGAGGGCAAAGAAGAGAGCATAGAATGGTTGTTGAACCACAGAAAAATATCCTTACAGTGGAAGAAACCTACGATGTGGCCATGATTTCCATACAACTTCTGGACGAACATGAAGATGTGCTATCTTATTCCAGTGAACCTGTTCTTCTCAAAACAGAAGGAGCGGTGGAGATTCTTGGACCAAAGTTCTTCTCCCTTTCCGGTGGGCAGGGAGCGTTCTATGTCAGAACCAAGGGCTCAGGAAATGGAGGGAAAGTCTTTCTCCACACGGAGCACTATGGGGATCGGGAGATCGAGTTTACCATTGAGCATAAGATAGTAAGTAAGTTATAGACACAAAAAAAGGATTCCTTAGGGTTAAGGAGTCCTTTTGAATTTGAAAGAGGAAATAAAACAGGCAGAAGCAACTGGACTAGCTGCCCAGCTGCTCCACCAGCTGAATCTTCAGCCCGTTGGGATCCAGAATGTAGAGAAACCGGATGCCGGGATTGGGAGAAAGAGGTCCGGCTAAAATAGGAATCCCTTCTTTTTCAAGAAAATGGATCATTTCTTCTACAGAGGACACGGAAAAACCCAAGGATAAGTCCTGTCCGTAGTTTGGAGAAGGTGCATCAGAAGCTTCAATGAGCTCGATCTTGGTCTCTCCATTTCCAAGGAACGCAATGTGCATATGTGGTGAGGGCGAAAACTCCCGTTCAGGTTTTAGCCCTAGAACTTTCGTATAAAATGACATGGATTCTTTCAGATTGATCACGTGGATGGTGGTCCATAGATAGGCCATAGCATAAGCTCCTTTTTATTTATTTTTATTCTTTAATGTGTTTCTTCACTAAAAACTCTTATAGACAAAATTTCTCAATGGCTTTTGCCACCCCAGCCTCATTGTTTGTATCTGTAATGTAGGACGCCACATCTTTTACCCTCTGGGTAGCATTGCCCATGGCAATGCCGAGACCGGCAAAGGAAATCATGGGCAGATCATTTTCCTCATCTCCAATGGCCATGACTTCTTCCTGACGGATGCCAAGATGCTCCATGAGCTTCTCAATGCCCACAGCCTTACTCACATCTTTTCTGAAGATCTCCAGATTGTGCTTGGATGAGGACACCGTCTGCAGCGTTGGATGGTTTTCAAAGACTTTTCGAAGTTTCAGAAGAGCTTCCTGGTCCCCCTTTGAAAAGACGATGGCTTTTAAGGTGTTTCCTGTGTCTCTCAGTGACTTTTCCAGATCTTCTGTGACAATTATTTCAATCCGGTCTCCATCTGGCAGCAGTCCATTGGCTTTCACATACCCATTGCCATCGCCTAGGTCTCCCTCGCAAAGAAGAGTGTTCCAAGCGTTATAATGGGCAAAAAGACCAGAGTCCTTCACTGCAGAAATCATGAATGGAAGATCTGTTGAGGAGATGCTCTGATGATTCAAAATCTGATCCTTGTACTTCACAAAGGCCCCATTGGAAGCGATTGTGAGGGTAGGAACCCCAAGAAGGCTGCCATAGAGCTTGCCATAATTGAACATTCTGCCGGTGGTGATGGCGATCTGAATGCCTTTCTCATGGGCTTTCTGAATCGCTCTAATATTTTCTTCTGGGATGTTTTTATCATCGTTGTAGAGCGTTCCGTCCACATCGATGCATATGAGTTTTATCTTATTCATCTTTAAAATCTCCTGAAATATATTGTGGTATGAGTCTATTGTACAAGATTTCGGAGTGAAATGGGAATTACCATGTCTGATAACTTAGCAAAAAAGAGGCACCTAGCTGAGAATCTGTTATTGTAGTAATGTTTGTTAGAAAAAACGCAAAAAAAGACAGGGAAATCATGAGATTGGAAATGAAATACCCCCAAGTGCCATGGCTTTTCTATAATTTTCGCAATTTTCATTTTCCTGTTGCGTGTGTAATCCATTACAGTTTATAATGAGGTATAATCCTTAAATTCTGAATATTCAAAAACGGATTTCAAGGACAGTAAAGAAAAAGACAAACGAAGGAGGTTCTTTATGAACATTACAGATGTACGAATCAGAAAAATCGCTGCGGACGGCAAAATGAAAGCCATTGTCTCAGTCACCTTTGACAACGAGTTTGTGGTCCATGACATCAAAGTCATCGAAGGCCAGAACGGTCTCTTTATCGCTATGCCATCGAGAAAGACACCTGATGGAGAATTTAAGGATATCGCTCATCCCATCAACACACAAACAAGAGAAGCTCTTCAGTCCTCCATTCTTAAAGAGTATGAGAAGGTAAGACTGGAAGAGGAAACCATCGTGGATGAACCCATTGCCATCGATTAATCTTTGAAAATAACCCTGCGGGGTTATTTTTCCTTTTCGCTGTTCTTTCGGACACTTATTGATAATTCATAGGTGAATGAATCTATTTACATGCTTTTTTTAAAGGATTGGCATTATTTTTAGCTACTAATGCATTTATGCTGTGCTTCTTATGGAATGCTTTTAGATTGGTTGAAATAAACACGAACCTACTCTATAATTAAATAGAAAATATATGGCTTTTGGTATAATCTACCAAAAGCTCATTGTCATGTCGGTGAATATAATAAGAGGTGAAGTATGGGTAAATATGCACTTATCCTTGCAGCTGGAGAAGGAAAGAGGATGAAGTCTGAGACTTCCAAAGTTCTTCATAAGGTCTGCGGCAAGGAAATGGTCAATCATGTGATTGACATCATGAGGAATGCAGGATTTGAGGATGTCAATGTCATAGTTGGCAGAAGCAAAGAGCAGGTGATGGATAAAACCTCCTCTAGAAATGTGAGCTACTCTGTTCAGGAAGAGCAGCTTGGAACAGGACATGCTGTGCTGTGCGCAAAGGAGTTTCTTCAGGATAAAGAAGGAACTGTTGCCATATTTACAGGAGATGCGCCACTGGTTCGGGAAGAGACAGTAAAGGAAATGCTGAAAAGCCACGAAGAGGGAGACTACAGCGCGACCCTTCTGACTTCGGTAATCGAGAATCCAGCAGGCTATGGCAGGATAAAGCGTTCAGGAAATGACGTGGAGAAGATCATAGAGCATAAGGACTGCAGGGAAGAAGAGCTAAAGCTTAAAGAAATCAATGCTGGTATGTATCTTTTTGATGCCAAAGAGCTTCAGGAAGCTCTTCTACTTCTTAAGAATGACAATGCCCAAGGGGAATACTACCTGACAGATGTCATTGAAATCATGAAAGGAAAGAATCTGAAAGTTGGCGCGGTCATCACAGAGTTTGATGAAACAAGAGGCGTGAACTCCAGAGCTCAGCTTGCAGAAGCAGAAGCCATCCTGAGAAAGAGAATCAATGAGTTCCACATGGAAAATGGGGTTACCCTCATCGATCCACTGACAACCTACATCGGAGCAGATGTAGTCATAGGAAATGACACCATCATTTATCCAAATAATACACTGGAAGGGAAGACCGTCCTTGGCAAAGGAGTTCTTCTTCATCCAAACAACCGCATTGAAGATTCAGTGATTGAAGATGAGGTGACCATTGCCTCTTCTGTGATCCTGTGTTCAAAAGTGGGGAAGAAAACCACAGTAGGACCTTTCGCTTATATCAGACCGGATTCTGTGATAGGGGAAAAAGTGAAGGTTGGAGATTTTGTGGAGATCAAGAAATCTACCATCGGTAACGGAACGAAAATTTCCCATCTGACCTATATTGGTGATGCAGAGGTAGGCGAGCATGTGAACTTCGGCTGTGGTACAGTTGTTGTGAATTATGACGGCAAGAACAAGTATAAGACTGTAGTGGAAGATCATGCATTTATCGGATGCAACACAAATCTTGTAGCACCTGTGACCGTGCATGAAGGTGCATTTACAGCAGCCGGTTCCACCATCACAGAGAATGTCCCCAAAGAAGGCCTTGGTATCGGAAGAGCAAAACAGGTCAACAAAGAAGGCTGGGTTCAAAAAAGAAAAGAAAGCGGTAAATATTAGGAGGATAAAAGAATGTTAAAGCAGTACAGCAATTTCAAGGTATTTGCAGGGAGCTCCCATCCAGAGCTTGCCAAGCAGATTGCAGATATCCTGGGGGTAAAACTTGGAGACAACAAGGTAGGCACTTTCTCCGATGGGGAGATTTTTGTTGAGACCAATGAAACTGTTCGAGGATGCGATGTGTTCATCGTACAGTCCACCAACAACCCGGTGAATGACAATCTCATGGAGCTTCTCATTATGATTGATGCATTCAAGAGAGCATCTGCTGGAAGAATCAATGCAGTGATTCCATACTATGGATACGCTAGACAGGACCGTAAAGCTAAGTCCAGAGATCCAATTACCGCGAAGCTTGTTGCAGACCTTCTGACCACCGCAGGTGCAGACCGAGTGCTGACCATGGACCTTCATGCGGCACAGATTCAAGGATATTTCAATATTCCGCTGGATCACCTTCTGGGTATGCCAATCATCGCAGATTATTTCATCAAGAAAGGATTCATGGAGAATCAGGATGTAGTCATCGTATCTCCTGACCTGGGTTCAGTTACAAGAACTAGAAAACTTGCAGAAAGACTCCATGCGCCTATGGCGATCATCGATAAGAGAAGACCAAAGGCCAACGTATCCGAAATCATGAATATCATCGGAGATATCAAGGGAAAAACCTGTATCCTCATAGACGATATGATTGACACCGCGGGAACTATCTCCAATGCAGCCAATGCGCTGATAGACCTTGGCGCTGTGGAAGTATACGCAGCCTGCACACATGGTGTGCTGTCTGGTCCAGCCATTGACAGAATCAACCAGAGTGCCATCAAGGAACTGGTGATGCTGGATACCATCGCTCAGCCAAAGAGAGATGACATGGAAAAGTTCACCTGTCTGTCTGTAGCTCCTCTGTTTGCAGAGGCCATCAAGAGAATCACCGATGATGTGCCACTGTCCAAACTGTTTGACTAAGAAGAATTAATCTCATCACACGAAAACCCCTTGCTTCCTTGAGCAAGGGGTTTTTTGCGGTACTTCCACGTTAAGATGATGTTGTTTTGCGCCTTTGTCCGAAATAGAAGGCGAGAAGGAAGAAGACTATGCCAAAGGCGAAAAGAATCATCATATTGGTGTAGATTTTTTCGTTCATACTATTTCCAAGTGCAGCAATGAGCTCATTAGCGGTGACATAATAGTAGGTAGGAGTGACCTTTGCCAGGGTGAGCACCCCTTCTCCCAGAAGAGCTTGAGGTACAAATACACCACTGATGAAGGAGGGGCCCAGAGAAACCACATTGCTGACGGCTGTGATGGCATTTCTGCTTTTCAGCAGGGTACCTACTAGAAAGCTCATCCCCATGGAGGTAAAGGCCAGGATGAAGGAATTGCCTATGTGCAGCAGTGTTTTGTCATCCAGTACGGCATTCCTGTTCACCAGAAAGTAAAAAACATTGAGAAGCACAAAGGTCAGCAGCGTAAAGACCCCTAAGGACAGCACTTTCTGGAGCTGTATAGAAGACTTCTTTAAGGGAGAGACTTCTGTGCGCCGCAAAAGCGGCAGATCTCTCCAAAGTAGCATGATGATGCTGGTGCCAAGGACCAGGATCGACACCATGGAATAGGACATGTAGTTATAGTAGAATCTCGTATAGCTGCTGGGCTTTTCTCCACCATAAGTTTCCACGTTTACAGGTGTCTTCACCGAAAGTGTGGAGTTTGTCTTTTCCAGCACTTCTGAAAGTGAGGCATCCGGCAGGCTTTCAATATAGACTCTAGCGGTGTTAAAAAAATTCTCGATGGAGAGATCTGTATAGATGTTTGTGATGGCATCGGGCAGCGTTTCTTTTACAATGGGGAGAGGTTCTCCATCTAGAAAGCTATCCGTGAACCCTTCCGGGATTCTGATGACGTAGGTGACGATGCGGAAATACAGGGCATCTGCCAGAGTTTTTTCCTCATCCTTCACCGTTACCAGATAGGCATTTTCCTTAAGATACGCTTCAAAACTCCTTGTCAGAGGGGTATCCTCTTCCAGGAAGAGAGCCACTGGGGTTTTCACCGTTTCAAAGGAAGCATACTCTGCTTCCTGCTCTGAGGAGTTTGAGGCAAAGAGCAGGGAAAGACCCAGGAAGATACCAAGATAGATGAGGATGGAAGGCGCGTTTCTTTTTAATACTTTCATGCTGACGTTAAATACTTGCATAGCGGCGCCTCCTTAAAGATAGATAAGTACCCAGTCCAAAGACGATGGTCATCACAAGAAGAAGGGCAAGGTTCTGGAAGTATCTGCCCATATCTGTGAAATAGTAGAGAGAGTAAAAAGAATCCGTGATGAGGTTTACTGGGTTCAGGTAGGCAAGCACCGGGGCTTTATCATAAACAATGTACTTCATCTGGGCGTACATCATCCCTGCCAGGAAAGATCCGCCCATGGTCACGGCGACAATGACTGCAGATTTCATGTTCTCGTTTTTCTTCACAAGGCTGCTGATGAAGGAGCCAAAGGTGATGCCTGTAAGGGTGCCGGCGAAGGCTGTGAGCACAATATAAAATGCCCGCTCTCCAAAGTCGATGCCAAGAACATAGGCAAGAAACAGAAGGAGAATGGAGGTGTTCACAAGAAGCACAGTATAGGATGCCAGTGAGCTGGCCGCAAAAGCTTTGAGCTTATGAACAGGAGCCACCTGGATTCTTGCTGCCCGCATACTGATGTTTGCCTCGATGTCCGTGATTTCATCGCTGCCGAAGAATGCACCGTACATACAAGCCATGGCGATGAGGGAATAGAAGTAATTGAGAATCTGGCTGGGTGGCGCTGTGCTCTTTTCTTTTTCGATGGTATAGGTCACGGACTCGCCCAAAGCCTTCACGAAGCTCTCCATGGATTCAGGGTTTACCATAGAGATGCTTGTAATCATCGAGAAGCGCTGATTTACCTGATCCAGGAAAAGACGCAGGATATTTTGCGAAAGACCGGAGGTCTTTACAGTCATGGCGATGGGATTGCCCACCAGAAAATAACCGTAAATGTCTCCGTTTTCAAGAAGTGTCTCTGCTTCGTTCAAGGATACCTCGCTGTATGTTAAAAGAGGCTCTTCACCGCTGGAAACATCCTTCAGAACTTCTTGAAAGAAGCTGTTTTCCTGGTAGGCTGCATCCGCCACCACAGCGGTGGCGATGGGGTCAAAGGCCTCTGCCCGGTCCAGGTTTTGGAAAGCCAGATGGAAAAACACAGAGAGGAGAATGGGGAATGCTAGGGTCCAGAAAATCATCTCCTTTGTCCGGAGCAGCTTTTTCAGCCTGTATTTATAAATATGCATAAACATTTCCATCACCTCAATCCCGGAGTTCTTTTCCGGTGATTTCAAGGAACACGTCGTTTAAGGTAGGCATCTCTGAATGGATATTGTTGTAAGGGATCTGCTCCTCTTTCAAAAAAGCCAGAATACTCTCAAGCGTGCCATTCTCTTCGGAAGCTCGAAGGGTCACAAGGGTTCCGTTTTTCTTCACTTCTGTCACATGGGGAAGAGATGCCAGTTTTTCCAGCTGAGATTCCTCGATAAAGGAGGCGTCAAAGGAGATTTTGCTGCCCAGATGGATCATGGATTTCAATTCCTCCTTGGTTCCTGTAGCGATGGCTTCCCCTTTATCGATGATCATGATTCTGGAACAGATGGTTTCCACTTCCTCCATATAGTGGGAAGTATAGACGATGGTGGAGCCTTCCTTGTTCAGTTTGAGAATCCCTTCCAGGATGCTGTTTCTGCTTTGTGGATCCACAGCCACAGTAGGTTCATCCAGGAAAATGAGCCTTGGCTTGTGGGCGATGCCGCAGGCGATGTTCAGCCTTCGCAGGAGTCCGCCAGAAAGCTTTTTTGGTAAAAACTTTCTGAACTCCTGAAGTCCTGTGAAGTCCAGAGCCTCTTCCACCAGTTTCTTTCTTTCTGTTTTGTCCGAGATATAAAGACCGCAGAAGTAGTCGATGTTCTCGTACACGGTGAGCTCATGGAAAACGGCAACTTCCTGCATGACAACGCCGATGTTCTTTTTGAGATCATAAGCGTCAGGCTGCATCTCTTTGCCAAAGATCCGGATGCTTCCTTCCTCAAAGTCCAGCAGGGACAGCATACAATTGATGGCGGTTGTTTTCCCGCTGCCGTTGGGGCCAAGAAGGCCAAAGATTTCACCTTCTTCGATATGAAAGGAGAGGTTGTTCACTGCCACGAGAGGGCCATAGCTTTTCTTCAGATTAGACACTTCAATTATCATTAGGCTCACCTCAGTCTGTTAATTTTTAAATTATTATATCGTATTTATGTGCATTTCACATTAAAATATCATGAGAATATGTAAAAATCTGAACTTGGATATCTTCATGAACCGCATGTTCATGACAACGAAGAAGGAGATGCTTTGATTGTAAATACATTAGAATAAGTATAATCTGTTAATATTCAGGGGGATAACGTGAAATAATTATGAAGAGCGAGATTTTGAGCCCTTTTTATACTATCATAGAGATAGATTGATTCACATGAGCTGAATCTAAACGAGAAAGGGGAATGTAACATGGAAGGTAAAATTGGTAAAATTCTGGTAGTCGATGACGATGAAAACATCAGCGAAGTCCTTAAAATGTATCTCCAAAGCTCAGGATATGATATCCGTGTAGCAGCAGATGGAAAAGCAGCCCAGGAAGTGTTTGTGGATTACAAACCGGATCTGGTGCTTCTGGATATTATGCTGCCCTATATAGATGGTGTGGATGTACTCAAATGGATCAGAAAAGACTATGACACGCCAGTGATCATGCTCACAGCAAAGGGAGATACCTTTGACAAGGTGCTGGGTCTTGAACTGGGGGCGGATGACTATATGGTGAAGCCCTTTGAACCAAAGGAAGTTGTGGCAAGAGTGAAAGCGGTCATGAGAAGATTCAACACAGATGGCGGCGGAAAAGAAGTGCTCAATTTCCCAGAACTGAATGTCGATGTCAATTCCTACAATGTGGTTTATAAAGGTCAGGATGTGAAAATGCCACCGAAGGAGTTTGAACTTCTTTATCACCTGGCTTCCAACAAGAACCGTGTATTCACTAGAGAACAGCTTCTTTGTGAAGTATGGGGATACGACTATCCAGGAGATTCCAGAACTGTAGACGTGCACATCAAACGGCTCCGTGAGAAGCTTCATGGTGGGCCAAACTGGCAGCTGGAGACCGTATGGGGCGTTGGTTATAAGTTCGAAGTCAAATAGTAGGGAGTAATAACTATGAAAAACAGTTCTCTTGTAACAAAACTCGTTGCAACCTTTGCCATGGTTGTAACTGTAGGGTATGTTCTGATAGCTGTTGTTCTTTCACTATGGTTCCAAAATTATTTTCTCGAAAAGAACAGGGCGGACCTGGAGGAGACAGCAATTCTTGCCTCTTCCAGTGTCCCTTTATATCTTAATAAGGAAATTGATGATACGGAGCTCATCCGAAACCTGTCTCTCGTGAAAGGTGTTGAAAAAGGAGATATTCTCCTCGTAGACGCTTCCGGGTACATTTTCTTTGTGACCAATGAGGCTTATGAAAGCCTGATGTTCACAAGATTCAGTTTTCCTGACAGGGACCGGCTGGTAGAGGGCAATTCTATTGAAATCAATGGGGAGATGAACCCCATCACAAAAGAGGAGATGTCTCTTTACATCAAGCCCATTCAGAACAATGGCGTTTATCAGGGAGCGATTGTGGTGTACACACCCCTGAAATCCATAGAAGCACCTCTACGTGAGATCTATCTCAGAATTTGGAGCATCACAGCATTTGCTGTGATTTTGTCGATTATACTTATTTATTATCTTGCCCAAAGGATGCTGTTCAGGCCTCTGGCAGAACTGAACACCATCGCGAGGAAGATTTCAAAGGGTGAAGTGACGCAAAGAGTTCTTGTGACTTCTTCTGATGAGATCGGACAGCTTTCGGAGTCTTTCAACTCCATGGCTGAGTCTCTGGAAGAAACGGATAAGAACCGCCGTGACTTCCTGTCCAATATATCCCATGAGCTGCGCTCTCCCATCACATCCATCCGTGGATTCATTGCAGGAATTCTTGATGGCATCATCCCTATGGACAAGGAGAAGTATTACCTGAAAATTGTCTATGACGAGATCCAGAGACTGACACGTCTTGTGAATGATCTGCTTGATCTTTCTGCCATGGAATCGGGAAAATTCTCTTTCAAGCTGACAGAGCTGGACATCAATGAGATTGTGAAGGTGTGTATCACAAGGTTTGAAACAAAGATTGACGATAAGGGGCTTAAAGTGAATGTTACCCTAGAGGGAGATCATCTTTATGCCGCAGGGGATAGAGACCGCCTTATCCAAGTCATGACGAATCTCATCGATAACTCCATCAAGCATTGCCCAGATAATGGGAACATCAGAGTACAGACCAGGTCCAAAGGAAAGAAGGTCCTCGTCAGCGTGTATAATGATGGGAACTCCATTCCAGACCACGATATCAAAAATATCTGGGACAGATTCTATAAAGGGGATAAATCCAGGACCAATAAAGTATCCACGGGACTTGGACTTCCTATTGTTAGAAATATCATCACACAGTTTGGCGAAGATATCTGGGTGGAGAACAAACAGCAAGGGGTTCAGTTCACGTTTACCCTCAGCATGACCTAGGAGTGTAGAACATGGAAGATAAAAACAGACTGGACAGAGAGAATCAAATAGAGAATAACAGTCAGAAGGAACATCCAAAATCTGGAGAAATCCGTTACCGTTTGGATCAGAAATCAAGAATCAAAAATGGAGCCTTCCAGCTGATTACCTTGTTCATTGTGGTCATTGTGACCTCAGTGACCACGACAACCTATGTGTCCAGAAAAATTCAGGAGAATCCTCTGGGCATTGATGACAACAGCAACTTTTCCCAGATGATCCGGAAGTCTCTCGATAATTTTGGAAATGCCATTTATGACAGAACCCGGATAAGAGAAATCTATAATGAAGTATCCCTTTCCCTTGTAGGTGTGGCCAATAATCCGGAAAATTTTGAAGGCGACAGTTATGAAGGAGTCTACACCGGCGTAGTGATAAACTCTGAAGGGTACATTCTTGTGCCCTATGATGTGACTACGCTGACGGATTCAGCAATCTTTGTAAGAACAGACCGTGAGGATGACAGAATCTATCAGGCTGAAGTTGTCGGGAGAGATACAGCTTCTGGGCTGGCGGTGCTGCAAGTGGAAGGTTTAGGGCTGAGACCACCGAAGTTTTCTGATTCTGGCACAGTGAAAGTGGCACAATCGGTCATCGCCATGGGCAATCCCTTTGGAGACAGTGACAGAGGCACATTGACCTTTGGTGTAGTATCCACTGTGAATAAGGCATATCCTATCCTCTCTTATGACAACCGGGATGTGAAGGTATTTGGTATTGAAACAGATGCTAAGGTGACACCGGGCAATAGTGGAGGAGTGCTTCTTAATATGAATGGAGAAGTGGTGGGCTTTAACAGTTTGAGGCTTTCCAGCTCATCCAAGAGCGGTCTTGGCGCAGCCATCACGGCCAATGAGGCGAGAAATATTGCAAGATCTCTCATCAATTCGGGTGAAGATCTGGTTCCTTTCATTGGTGTTTACGGAGATCTGGTCCCTGAAGTGGAAGGGGAAGAGAGCGGATTCTATGTACAGAGAATTGCGCCGGAAGGCACTGCCGACCGTGCAGGACTAAGACCTACCGATATCATTCTCAGCATAGACAGTGTGCCCATTGAGACCAGCACCACCATTGAAGAGTACATCAAAACCAGAAAAGTGGGAGACGTTGTAAAAATCCGTTTCAGAAGAGTCTCTGAAATTATTGAAGTGGATGCTACCCTTTATGGCACCAGTGTAGAGTAAAGAGGACGTGAAGTTCTCTTTTTTTTATGGGGTTATTTCCTGAGGGGATCCTTTTCAAAGGTTCAGCTCCATGGAGTAAGGTTTTTGTAAACAAAAAGTAGATAAAATAGTATAATGTATAAGATATGAATTAGAATCGTTTTATAGCGCAATAAAGGAGGAGCTGGGTGATGCACTTAATCGTTGGCCTTGGCAATCCAGGAAAAGAATATGAGAAGACCAGACATAATGCAGGATTTATGGTCCTGGATGCACTGGCAAAGAAGCTGAATGTTCAGTTTGACAAGAATAAATTTAGAGGCAAGGTGGCAGAAGGAAGGATTGGCACAAAGAAAGTGATTCTTCTGAAGCCAGAGACTTTTATGAATCTCTCCGGGGAGAGTATAGTAGAAGCGGCTGATTTTTATAAAATTCCCAATGAGGAAATACTGGTGATTTTTGATGATGTGAGCCTTGATGTGGGGAAACTGAGAATCAGAAAAAAAGGAAGCGCAGGCGGCCACAATGGCATCAAAAGCACCATTCTTCATTTAGCATCAGAGGACTTTCCCAGAATTAAAGTGGGGGTGGGTGCACCGAAGCATGATCTTGTCCATCATGTGCTCGGCAAGTTCCAGGAAGAGGAAGAGGAGAAGATGGAAAAGACCATCTCTGCAGCTGTGGAAGCCGTGTTTGCCATTCTGGAGCATGGAATCGATTCAGCCATCAGTGAGTATAACGGGTTTAGAGCGGAGTAGGTGAATAATGTGAGATTAGAAGGACTAAGACAGAGGCTTAATGAGGATGGTTCGTTCAAAGAGCTCCGAAAAAGCATCAAAGACAGGAAATTCCCTGTAGGAGTATTTGGGGTATCCGAGTCCGCAAGGGCATACCTTATTTCTACACTCTTCGGGAAAGAAAAAGACAGCATTTTCATCTTTACATCTAAGGATATGGATGCGAAGAATCTTTATGAGGATCTGCTTCTTTATGAGAATGAGGTTTATTATTTTCCAGCAAAGGATCTGGTGTTCTATAACATTGATGCCATTTCCGGAGATCTCCGCTGGGAGCGTCTAAAGGTCATGAAAGCGCTGCAGAACGGCAAGAAGAAAATCATTGTCACCACCATCGATGCGCTGACTGCAAAGTATGCACCCTATGAATATTTCAGGGCCTATCATTTTTCCTTGGAAAAAGGGATGGAGATCAATCTTAAAGAAGTGGGCAAAAAACTTCAAAGCGCTGGATATGTAAGAGTGGAGCTTGTGGAGGGAAAAGGAGAATATGCACTGAGGGGGGGCATCCTGGATGTCTTCCCACCTGACAGCGCCCAGCCATACCGTGTGGAGCTTTTTGGGGATGAGATTGATTCCATCAGAACCTTTCATCCGGAAAATCAGAGAAGCATCGAACAGGTGCCATCCTTTGAAATCTTTCCTGCAAAAGAGCTCATTCTTACAGAGGAGAGGATGAAAGAAGGAGCGGAGCGTATTGAAAAAGAGTTTCAGGACATCCTGAAGGATAAGAAGAAGCGCAAAGCCTATGACAATGAAGCTTTTGAAAAGCTGAAGAGTCATGTGTCGAGCAATCTGGAATATCTCAAGGAAGGCGTGTTCTTTGAAAACATAGATGCCTATCTGCCCTTCTTTTTTGAAAACCCATCCAGCTTTTTCGACTTCATGGGAGAGGCCAAAATCATTGTGGATGACACTGCACATTCCCTAGGAAAGCTGGAGTCTGTCTATCAGGAGTTTCAGGAGGATTATGATGCATTTCTTCACCGTGGTGAAATCATGCCTTCCCAAGGCAGTCTCATGCTGGAGAAAGATCTGCTTCTGGAAACCTTAAAAAACAAAGATGTGATTACACTGAACCAGTTTCAGAAGACAGAGCGGTTTTTGCCGCCAAGAAGCCTTGTGAACTTCAATCAGATCACCATCTACAATTATCAGGGACAGCTGGATCTTCTCATTGATGACATCAAAGACAGGAAACGCAGAGGATACAAGGTGGTCATCCTTGCAGGCACAAGGCCGAGAGGTGAGAGGCTTGTAGACATATTGAGAGACAAGGACATCGAGTCTGTCTATAAGGATACTTTAAGCACCCTGGATTATTCTGATGTTATCATAACCTTCGGAAACCAGCTCCGTGGTTTTGAGTTTCCGGACATCAGGCTTTCACTGATTTCTGACAAGGAAGTCTTTGGCGAAGCCAAAAGAAAGAAACGGAAATCTCCGAAAAAGGGCAAAGGTCTTTCAAAGATTCAGAGCTTCACTGAGCTGAGAAAAGGCGATTATGTGGTTCATGTGAATCATGGTATTGGTGTTTTTCTTGGGATCAAGCAGCTGGAGTCATCGGGCCTTGTCCGGGATTACATAGAAATCTCCTACGACAAAAACGACAAGCTCTTCATTCCTGTGGAGCAGCTGGATATGATCCAGCGCTACATCGGTACAGAAGGGAAGCAGCCAAAGATCAACAAACTGGGCGGTCAGGAGTGGAGTAAAGCCAAGGCCAAGGTAAAACGTTCTGTGGATGAGATTGCCGAAGACCTGGTAAAGCTCTATGCGGAGCGGGAAAAGGTGAAAGGTTATCCATTCACACCGGACACCGAATGGCAAAGACAGTTTGAGGATGAGTTTGCCTATGATGAGACAGAGGATCAGCTGCGCTCCTCAGAGGAAATCAAAAGGGATATGGAACGGGAGCGGGTCATGGATCGTCTTCTTTGTGGAGACGTAGGTTATGGAAAAACAGAAGTAGCCATGAGAGCGGCGTTTAAAGCGGTGATGGACTCAAAACAGGTGGCGGTGCTTGTACCTACCACCATCCTTGCGGAGCAGCACTATCACTCTTTCAGGAACCGCTTTAAGGGGTTCCCCATCAAGATTGATATGATCTCCAGATTCAGGGGCCCGAAAGAGCAGAAAGAAACCATGCGGCGGGTAAAAGAAGGAAATGTGGACATCATCATTGGAACCCATAAGATCCTTTCAAAAGACCTGCAGTTTAAAGACCTGGGTCTTCTCATTGTGGATGAGGAGCAGAGGTTTGGTGTGGCTCATAAGGAGAAGCTGAAGTCCGCCAAGAAGAATGTGGATGTTCTGACTTTATCTGCAACGCCGATTCCAAGAACCCTTCATATGTCATTATCCGGAATCCGGGATATTTCTTTGATTGAAACACCACCGGAAGAACGGTATCCCATTCAGACCTATGTGGTGGAGTTCAATGAGCAGCTGGTTCGTGATGCCATTTTAAGAGAAAAAGCCAGAAATGGGCAGGTGTACTTTGTGCATAACAGAGTGGATGATATTCATGTGATGCACAGCTATCTTCAGAAGCTCGTTCCAGAAGTGATATTTGATGTGGCCCATGGTCAGATGAATGAAAGGGAGCTGGAGAATGCCATGAAGAATTTCATGGATGGACATACCGATGTTCTCATCAGCACCACCATCATTGAAACAGGTATGGACATTCAAAATGTCAATACCATCATTGTGGATCATGCAGACAAGCTTGGGCTTTCTCAGCTCTACCAGCTCCGTGGAAGAGTAGGTAGAACCAACAGAATTGCGTATGCCTATCTGACGTATAAGAAAGACAAGGTGCTGACAGAGATTGCGGAGAAGAGGCTAAGAGCACTGAAGGATTTTACAGAACTTGGGTCCGGGTTTAAAATTGCCATGCGGGATCTTGAGATCAGAGGAGCGGGCAATCTCATGGGGAAGGCTCAGCATGGGCAGATGTCTGTGGTGGGGTATGATCTTTATGTGAAAATGCTGGACACCGCCATTAAAATGCTCACAGGGGAAATACAGGAAGAGAAAGTCGATACGACCATTGATATCCGTGTGGATGCTTATATACCTTCCAGTTATATCAGCGATGAGATGCATAAAATTGAAGTCTACAAAAGAATTGCATCCATGGAGAGTGAAGAAGATTACGAAGACATCAAGGAAGAGCTGCTGGACAGATTCAGTGACATTCCGGATTCACTCTATAACCTGATGGATATCGCCCGGCTGAAGTTCTACTCGAATAGAGCTGGGGTTCTTGAACTGAAGGACCGCATGAAAGATATCCTGGTGACTTTTGTCAGCTCTGAAAAGCTCACAGAAGAAAAAGTATCACATCTGATGAAAAAATACAGCAAACGTGTGGAGTTTATTCGAAGCACCCCCGGTTTTACGGTGAAAAATCTGGAAAAAGACCGGGATGAAACCATCATGTTCCTGACGAAACTGATGAAAGAGCTCAGTACGCTCTAAAAGTTGCAAAAGTGGCTTAAAGACTATATAATTATGAAATGTGTCACACCATTGTAACAAAGAAAAGATATGATGAGTCTGGAACTGAAATCGAGAGTAAAAGAGAGGGAAAAAACTTGATCACTTTAAAGAAAAAAGTAGTTACGGTCCTTGCGGCTTCCGTACTGACTGCAGTCCTTGCGGGATGCGGTCTTGTGGAGGAAACACAGGAGTCCATTGATGCCACTGTCCTTGCAAAAGTAGGAGATGTGGAGATTACACAGAAAGATGTGGATACAGAAGCAAAATCCTACATCGACAGCCTGAAGGTACAGTATGGAGAAGAAATTCTCGAACAGGAAGAAGGAAAGCAGGTCATCAAAGATCTGAAGGTGGATATTCTGAACAGTCTTGTGGAGATGAGAATCTTGGACAAGAAGATTGAGGAATCCGGTATGGAGACTGATACAGAAGAGATTGCCAAGGCAGTGACAGAAAGAATTGACCAGGTGAAAAAGACCTATGGCGATGATGAAAAGTATCTGGCCGCCCTGGAAGAAGCTGGTTTCAATGAAGAAACCTATAAGACTTTTGTAGAGGAAGACATTGTCAGAAGCAAGTACTATGAGAGCATTGTGGCCGATGTGACCGTTACAGACGAAGACATCGAGAAGTACTATGAAGAAAACAAGAAGAATTATGTAACACCAGCTGGTGCTAATATCTATCATATTTACTTCGGTAATGATGATGAAGCCAAGGCAAAGGGCGAAGAAGTTCTGAAGCTCATCAAGGAAGATGGTAAAGATTTTGCGGAGATGGCAGAAGAGTACGGTAAAGATCTTTCTGCAGAGTCCGGCGGACTTCTTGGATACTATGGCTATGAGAATACAGAGCTTTATGCTGATTTCATGGATCATGTGAAGAAGCTGAAGGAAGATGAGATTTCTGATGTTGTGAAGTCCACTGCAGGATACCACATCATCAAAGTGGATGGCATCCAGGCTGAAGAAGTCCAGAAGCCTTTGGATGATGTGGAAGAAAGCATCACTTCCACACTCACTGCAAACAAGAAGAGCGAAAAGTATCTTTCCACCATGGAAGAATGGAAGAAAGAGCTGAACGTAAAGGTATATGAGGATAAAATTCGTTAATTAGATCTTTATGCCCGGGAGAAATCCCGGGTTTTCTTTTTTTAGTCTGCTGTCTGGGGCTGTGCTATAATAAATTAATGTTGAAAATTGAGGTGGAAATATGATACATATTGTTGGTCTTGGACCAGGATATAACGATGCACTGACTCTGGGTGCCGTAAAAGCGCTGAAAAATAATGCTGTATTCCTTAGAACAGAAAAACATCCCACGGTCTCTTTCTTGGTGGAGGAAGGGATTTCCTATGAAGCTTTTGACTTTGTCTATGAAAAAGCGGAGACTTTTGATGAGGTGTACAGCACCATTGCAGATCTTCTATGCACGAAAGGCGAGAAGGAGACTTTTGTCTATGGAGTTCCAGGACATCCGCTGGTTGCGGAGAAGTCTGTACTGCTTCTTATAGAAAAATGCAAGGAGAAAGGTATTCCTTATAAAATCCATCCTGCGGTGAGCTTTGTGGATGCAGTTTTTGAAGCTTTGGAAGTGGATCCGATCAGTGGATTCCGAATTGTGGATGCTCTGGGAATCGAGGAAGAGGTGCCGGACTATCATAAAGGCACGCTCATCACTCAGGTGTTTTCTCCTTATATTGCCAGCAGAGTGAAGATTGCTCTGAATGCGTATTTGAATGATGAGGATGAAATCATCTATATCCGTGCAGCGGGTACAGAGGAGGAAGTCATCAGAAGAATTCCGCTCTATGAACTGGACCGCCAAAGGGATGCGGATGATCTCACCAGTGTCTACGTGCCGCCTATGGAAGGGAAATACAGCTTCTATGATTTCATGAACATTGTAAAGAAGTTGCGGGATAAGGACAATGGATGTCCCTGGGATAAAGAGCAGACCCATGAGTCGTTGAAGCCTTATCTTATTGAAGAGAGCTATGAGGCGTTAGAAGCCATCGACCTTGAGGACTTTGACGCTCTCCGGGAAGAACTGGGGGATGTGATGCTTCAGGTGCTTCTCCACAGCGTCATTTCAGAAGAAGAAGGTGAATTCAATGTTCATGAAGTGGTGAAGGTGGTTTCTGAAAAAATGATCTACCGCCATCCTCATGTGTTCGAGAAAGACAAGGATATGACTTCAGATGAGGTGCTGATCCAGTGGGAGGCCCTGAAGAAGAAAGAAAAAGGAGAAGAGACCTTAAGCGATTCTCTTCGGGCGATATCCAAGTATTATCCGGGCCTCTCCAGAGCTGAAAAAATCCAGAAGAAAGCCCGGAAATACGGATTTGACTGGGATGATATCAAAGATGTGTTCCTGAAGGTGGAGGAAGAGCTCCTGGAAATCAGACAGGCATTGAAGGACCAGGACGAGAGACATGTGAAGAAAGAGCTGGGAGATCTCCTGTTTGCCGTGGTGAATCTTGCAAGGTTCCTTCAGGCAGATCCTGAGATCGCCATCAATGAAACTTCCGATAAATTCATCAGAAGAATTACCCGGATGGAAGAACTCCTAGAGGCTGATCAGAGGGCTTTTCAGGATCTTCCGCTGAAAGAATTGGATGAATACTGGGAAAAAGCAAAAAAAGAAGAAAAATTCTAAAAAAAACGCTTTAAAATAAAGGGTTTCAGAGTTTTCTGTAGAATAATAACAGTAGATTCCATTATTAAACAATATTAAGGAGGAATTTATTGTGAACAAAGCTGAATTAATCGCTGCATTGGCTGAATCTACCAGTTTTACCAAGAAAGACTCTGAGGCTTTCCTGAAAGCTTTTCTTGACACAGTGGTAGGAACTCTTGAGAAGGGTGAAAAAGTTCAACTCGTTGGATTTGGTACCTTCGAAGTAAGAGAAAGAAAAGAAAGAGTTGGAAGAAATCCAAGAACCAAGGAAGAGATTAAGATTCCTGCATCCAAGGTTCCAGTTTTCAAGCCTGGTAAGGACTTCAAGGAAAAAGTAAACGTAGTTCCTAAGAAGAAGAAGGCTGCTCCTAAGAAGAAGAAATAAGTAGTCATGATAGGAAGGGTAGAAGAATTTCTTCTGCCCTCTTATTTTTTGCAGTAAAGAGTGGTCTAAGTTACTGAAATATCAAAGTTTTGCTTCACATTGGTTCAATCAAAATATATAATATACACAATGGATGAACTTATAAAAATATTTCCAGCATTGTGACGACAGAGGTGATAATATTGAGACTAGATAAATATCTGAAGGTATCCAGAATTATAAAAAGAAGAACTGTGGCAAAGGAAGCCTGTGACGGAAAAAGAGTGTCCATCAATGGTAAGATCGCCAAAGCAGGCACAGAAGTCAAAGAAGGAGACATCATTGAAATTGCGTATAAGGATAAGAGCATCAAAGCGAAGATCCTGAATATTGCAGAACATGTGAGAAAAGACGATGCTTCCAAGATGTACGAAATCCTGGAAGGGGAAGAAGATACAGACGAAGAGGAGTAAAAATCCTTTCCGACGCTAGGAGGAAAACCATGAGATGGGGGAAATTTCTAATCAGATTGCTTCTGATCCTTTTTGTGGGGATCATTTCTTTAACTGTGTATAAACAGCAGGTGATGATGGCACATATCAGGGAAAATATGAAAGAAGAATCCATTAAGCTGGAAAAGGTCATGGAAGAGAATGAAAAACTGGCAAATTTAGTGGACAGTATAGGCACTGAAGATTATACTATAAGGAGTGCCAGAACGAGACTTGGTCTTTTGAGACCAGGAGAAGTACCGGTAATTGACTCATCAGGCAACTGATCGGGTTTGTACATATATTTATTTTTTTAATTTTAAGGAGGATTCTTATTAACATGACCTTAGAGGTAGGAAACATTGTAGAAGGAACTGTCGTAAACATCACGAACTTTGGCGCTTTTATTGATCTGAGCGGTAAAACTGGGCTCGTGCACATATCCGAGGTGGCTGACACCTACGTGAAGGATATCAAAGAATTTATCAAAGAAGGCGACAAGGTACAGGTCAAAGTTTTAGGAATTGATGATAACGGTAAAATCAGCTTATCCATCAAACAGGGTGTCCAGATTGCTCCAAAGAGAACTAACAGACCAGCTGAGGTGGAGTGGAGTGCACCTGATAAGAAGAAGCCAGCTTCCAATAATTTTGAAGACATCATGTCCAAATTCATGAAAGAAAGTGAAGAAGTGATGTCTGATTACAAAAAGAAACAGGAAGTCAGAACAAAGAGCAGAAGAAGCTAAGTGATGGCTCTCAACACATTTCGCTGAAGATGATTTAATGCCCAGATTTCTGGGCATTATTTTTTGCTTTTGTTGTTGACAAGGCATTTACCATGCTATATAATTAATTTTGTCGCGAAGATAAGGCGGCATCAAACGTGGCGGAATAGCTCAGCTGGCTAGAGCATTCGGTTCATACCCGAAGGGTCGTAGGTTCAAGTCCTATTTCCGCTACCATTTTTATTTACACGCTGGAGTGGCGAAACTGGCAGACGCACAGGACTTAAAATCCTGCGGTGGCGACACCGTACCGGTTCGATTCCGGTCTTCAGCACCAAGTTATTGAATATCGCGGGGTGGAGCAGTTGGCAGCTCGTCGGGCTCATAACCCGAAGGTCGCAGGTTCAAGTCCTGCCCCCGCTACCATTAATTACAGTCTAACGTTGTTAGGCTGTTTTTTCATGTTATGAACATCTCTTGATAGAAAATTCACGAAAGAGAAATGGATGTGTGATAGACTGTATCTGATAAATGGGAGGAGTGATTAAAATGACAGAAACCCGATTCGCCATTGAAGTGAGAGAGCAGCACTTTCAGCCTGTCATGAGTGTCCGAACAATTTCTTCCGTAACGAAACTTCCACAGCTCATCGGTGAAACCTATGAAAGAATTATGCTGTTTCTTAAGGAAATGGATGTGAACCCTGCGGGGCCACCTTTTGTATGCTACTATAATCTGGATATGGAGCATCTGGATGTGGAGATTGGTTTTCCTGTAGAAGATGTGCTTCCTGGGGAGGGAGATTTATGCCCTTCAGAAATCGTTCAGGGAAGAATGGTGTCCTGTATGTATAAAGGACCCTATGAGAAGATGAATGCAGCCTATGAGGAGATGAACGCCTATATCAGTCTCCATGGGTATAAGGCTAGAGGAATGGCCTATGAGATCTACTATAACTCTCCCATGGACGCGAAGAGCGCGGAAGATCTTCTGACTAGAATTGAGCTTCCGGTAGAGTAGAAAAAGCGCCACGAATGCCCTGAAAATATCAGATTCACCGGTCATTTTCATGGCCGGTATTTTTAAGGATATTTTCCACCGTTCTTATGATACAATATCTCTATTAAACAATCTTGGAGGAGCTATGAAAGTAATGATCGTTGGCGCAGGTAAGCTTGGTGTTAAGCTTGCGGAAGCCATGACTGTAGAAAATATGGACGTTACCCTGGTGGACAGTGATGCGAAGGTCATTGAGAACATCAATGAGCATTTGGATGTGCTGACGGTTGTGGCCAGTGGAATCAGTATCACCATGCTGAAGGAAATGAATATAGAGGAATATGATATTATTGTTGCCTGTACAGAGAATGATGAGACCAATGCGGTCATCTGCACCTTTGCGAAAAAGCTGGGATGCAATCAGACCATTGCAAGAATCAGAAATCCGGAATATACAGAGCAGCTTACTTTCGTGCGTCATGAACTGGGAATAGATCTTATCATGAATCCGGATCTTGCCACAGCAACGTCCATTTCAAAATATCTCCTCAAGAATGTCATGTTCTATTCCGGAGATTTTGCGGATGGCCGTGTGAAGATGATTGATTTTAAATGTTCCTATAAGAGCTCTTTTGTCGGCAAAAAGCTTTTTGAACTGGAAGATTTTGACAAGCTTATCATCACCGCAATCTCCAGACAGGGAACACTGATCATTCCAAACGGAAATACAGAGATTGCAGCGGATGATGTGGTCCACATCATTGGGAAAGAGGAAGATCTTGTGAAGCTTAGTAAAAACCATAAGCTGATCAGTCCGGACACCCATGTGGATAATGTGATGATCATCGGTGGTGGAAATGTGGGATACTATCTGGCGAAAGAACTGTCCAAAGCCCGTGTAGGCGTTACTCTCATTGAGCAGGACAGAACCCGTGCGCTGAAACTGGCGGAAACACTGGAGCATGTGCTGATCATTCATGGGGACGGAACGGACGTGAACATTCTGGAAGAAGAGAACATTGACCAGATGGACGCATTCATCGGCTCCACAGGATACGATGAGCAGAATCTTCTCATGGCGCTTATGGCAAAGCAGTATGGTGTCAAAAAATGCATTGCGAAGGTGAGCCGAAGAAACTATACAAAAATCATCGATAAGCTGGATATTGATGCTGCGCTGAATCCTGTGAATATCACTGCATCCAATATTCTGAAGTTTGTCCGTGGCGGAAAGGTGCTTTCTGTTTCTCTGCTCCTGGGTGGAGATGGAGAAGTGACAGAAATCATTGCGACACCGGATATGCCTTATCTCGGAAAGCCATTAAAGGACCTTCACTTACCGAAGGGTCTGATCATTGGTGCTATTGTTCATAATGGAGAAGTGATTATTCCGAAAGGAACCTCCATTATCCGTCCCAATGACCGGATTGTTGTCTTCTCCTTGGCGGAGGACACGGAAAACTTAAGAAAACTGTTTATTCCAGGAAAGAGAGGACTTTTTAGTGAATTATGGAATCGTGATAAAGGTGCTAGGGATTATACTGCTGATTGAAGCCCTGCTGATGTCCCCATCTATCTTTATTTCTTATGCTTATGGCGGGGATGCCCATCATCCCTTCATCTGGACCATTGTAGTCATGGTGATTCTTGGTATCCTCATGGCGAAACTGAGAAGAAAAAATGATCATCATATCCGGGCAAAAGACGGGATTGTCATTGTTGCCTTGGGATGGGTGATGATCTCTTTGTTCGGTGCCATCCCTTTATGGACATCGGGCAGTGTCCCTACTTATATTGATGGAGTCTTTGAGATTGTCTCAGGATTCACCACCACAGGAGCTTCTGTCATTGCGAATGTGGATGGTCTTGATAAAGGAGTTCTTTTCTGGCGCTCCATGACCCACTGGATTGGTGGTATGGGGATCCTTGTGTTTACCTTGGCGCTACTTCCTGCCCTTGGTGTAGGAAGCCTTCAGATTTTCAAAGCGGAGTCCCCGGGACCTGTGGCAGGAAAAATCGTACCACGAATGAAAGATACCGCGAGGGTTCTTTATGTCTCTTATATCCTTCTGACTGTACTGCAGGTGATATTTCTTTTGTTTGGGGGCGTGAATCTTCTGGAAGCCTTTGTCATTACCTTCGGTACTGTGGGCACGGGAGGTTTTGGTCCTAGAAATGACAGCCTAGCAAGTTACAGTCCCTATGTTCAGGTGGTGACAGGAATATTCATGGTGATGTCCGGCGTGAATTTTTCCCTCTATTTTCTATTCTTCAGAAAGAAATACAAAGAATTTCTCGAAGACCGCGAACTTCGGCTGTATCTCTTTTTTGTAGGAAGTTCAGTAGTGATGATTGCATGGAATCTATTTATGACCTTTGGTGGAGATGCTTTGGTGAGGCTCCGAGAATCTTTTTTCCAAGTTTCTTCCATCATGACCACCACAGGGTATAGTACCGTAGACTTTGATCTATGGCCTAGCTTCAGCAAGTTGATTCTGTTCTTTCTGATGTTTGTGGGGGGATCTGCAGGATCCACTGCAGGTGGAATGAAAGTCATTCGAATTATGATTGTGCTGAAGCTCATCAAAAGAGAAGTGTCAAAGATTTTCCATCCTCGAGCACTGATTCCCATTAAAGTGGGCGGGAAAATTGTTTCCAATGAAATCATTGCGAGAATCAACAGCTTTACAGCCATCCACCTATTGATCTTTGTGATAGGATCTCTTGTGGTTTCACTCGAAGGAGGCAACATGGAGAGCTCTATGTCCGCGGTAGCTGCAACGCTGAATAACATCGGTCCTGGTTTTGGTGCTGTGGGACCAACCGTTACCTTTGGCCATTATTCGGCTTTCACGAAGGTGTTTCTGTCTCTGGTGATGCTTTTGGGCAGATTGGAGCATTTTACGATTATTGCGCTTCTTGTGCCCAAGTCATGGACCAAGGAGAGCTAATCCATCAAATAGCGTTTCAGGCAGGCTTCATGAAAAAGAGCCTGCTTTTGAACTTTCTGGGAGTGGTAAAGATGAACGTGAGGTTTCTTCATGGGCAGGAAGTAGATAAAGCGTTTCTTCTGATTCGTGAGGTGTTTCTTCAAATAGAGTCCAGAGGACTTTTTCAAAGCGCCGTGGACAGTTTCCTGAAAATGCAGACAAAGGATGCCTTTCAGGAGATGCTTTCCGATGAGAAGACAGTTTTTCTGGGAGCCTTTGATGAGAAACAGTCTCTTGTGGGTGTTCTTTGTGCAGAAGGGTTTTTTCTTATGCATCTCTACGTGCAAAGAAGAGGTGAAGGTATTGGAAGAGCGCTCTATTCTTTCTATGAGGAAATACTAAAAAACCGTATGGAAGAAGGACAGGTTGTTAGGCTTAACGCAACGCTTTCGTCGGTGCCGTTTTACGAAGCGCTAGGATTTTCTGTGAAAGACCAGGTTCAGGAGATTTATGGCATTTCCTTTGTGCCCATGGAAAAGAAACTAAAAAAAGATCTCTACTGAGAAAATGAAAAAAGAACGCAGCAGGACTAAAACCTGGCTGCGTTCTTTTCTTTGTTTATGATGAAAGCCAAAGGGCTACTAAAAGTGCTGCTGCGGCAATGCCCAAAGAGACCTGTCCCAGTTTCACATACTGGTTCACCTTTTGGAATTCCATGAGATTTCTTTCTTTCTTCGGTACTTTTTTCAGTTTTATGAAAGTGAAAAAGCTGAGAATTGAGATGCCGAAGGAAACAGCGGTGGTGATAAAGAGCATGGCTCTTAGAATTTCTTTCAGTTCCATTATATACCTCTTTCATAAGCATCAGATTCCATAAATGGAAGATGCATTTTTTCTTCAAAAATTAGTATATCATATACGCCCTTAGAGTATTCTAAAAAATCGATTATTTTCCTAAAAATGCGAGATACTCCGCCACGAATTTTTCAGGCTCCTCAATTTGAGGGCTATGACCGGAGTGCTCAAAAACTGATTCTACAAATTTCCCGCCGTTTTCTTTGTAGTCTTCCAGTACTCTTCTTGTCTGAGAAACCATGGGTTGTGGAGGATAGACCTCTTCTCCTGGCCAGCCTGGCAGAATCCCCAGCTGTCCTAGGAATCCCACATCACTGTAGGACTGATCAGAGACGATCTTATCTTCAGCTCCTCTGAACCAGATTACCGGAGGTTTTACAGGAAGATTTCTGATGCCCGACAAATTGACGTATTTTGGACTCATGGTGTTGCCGATGCCTTCTGTGCCAGGACCAAGGAATGGCCACTCTGGTGCGGGCTGAGAACTTCCAGGATAGAATCCTTCCCCAATCTCCATAAGGAACATGGAGTCCACAAAGAGGTTTTTCATTTCTTCTGATAGGGTGAAGGAAGGAGCGAAGAGTCCTTTCAGCACATTTGGCGCTGAAGTGGGGTCAGTGAGATCCTTATTCTTGGTTCTGAGATTTTCAACAAACTGCTTGTTCACAAAGCCACCGCCGGTGCCAGCATGGGATGCTGTCGTGAGGGTTCCGTCCGCATCTTTTGTGCCAGAGAAACCATAAGGGGACAAAGGATTGATCAGTCCAAGGCTCTTTACGTCCTCCGGATAGTCCAGAGTATACTGCATAGCAACCCCTCCGCCCATGGACCAGCCGATGATGTGGGGGTTTTTGATGGAGATGGCATCCACAAAGCTTCTGATGTCTTCAGACCAAGTTTTCATCCCCAAGGTGGAATCAATGGGAAGCTTCTCTGTATGGCCATAGCCTCTTAAATCTGGAGCATAAATGTGGAAATGCTCTTCAAGGATCTCCATGGTAGGTACATAGAAGAGGCTGGAGGAGGTGTTTCCATGGAGAAGAAGAAGAGGTTCTTTCTCTTCATTTCCTGCTTCCAGGTAGGAGATTCGGAGTCTTTTAGTTTGAATGTCTTTCTTTGGATAAGTCTTCATTACTGCTAAACCGTCCTTTCTTGGGTTATTTATAGGTATTCTATCGCAAGTTCACAAGTTCTGTAAACAGTTACGGGAAAAAGAGAATGTTTGTCTTTTCTTTCCAAAGGAAAGAAAAGGCCTATGAAGGCCTTTCCCGGTAGTTTCTGATTTCTTTTGTGAGGAGCGGAAGAATTTCCAGAGCATTTCCCACAAGTCCGATGTTTGCCACTTGGAAGATGGGTGCATCGGGATCTTTATTGATGGCAATGATGTAGTCGGATTTCTCCATACCTGCCAGATGCTGTACTGCACCCGAAATGCCGCAGGCGATATAGACTTTGGGTTTTACGGTTTTACCGGTCTGTCCAACTTGGTAGTCCTTCTCGATTCTTCCTTCGTCCACAGCGGCTCTTGAGCCTGCTACTTCAGCCCCAATCATATCCGCGCATTCCCTCAGAAGATCAAATCTGTCGCCAACGCCTCTGCCGCCGGAGATGAGGATGTCTGCCTTAGCAATGTCCACGGCCATGTGGTCCTTCTTCAGCACCTCCAGAATAGTCACAGGATCTTTCATCCCATCAAGGCTGACCTTCTTAGTGGTCACTTTTCCGGTGAGGGCTGGGTTTCTTTTCATTTTATCCATGACACCAGGTCTTATGGTGGTCATTTGCGGTCTTTTGGTCTCATTGATGATGGTGCCGAAGAGGTTTCCCCCAAAGGCCGGTCTTGTGACATAAAGAAGAGAAGAGTCCGGGTTTTCTGGATCAAACTCCAGCTTTGTTGCGTCTGCCGTAAGTCCTGTGTCGCATCTTGCAGCCAGTCTTGGTGCCAGATCTCTGCCTAGGACGGTGGCTGGAATGAGGAAAATATCGGGTTTTCTCTCCTCAATCATCTGATGCAGAAGATGTGTGTAGTGAAGTGTGCTGTACTCATTCAGTTGTTCATGGTGAAGATATACCGTCTCATCTGCACCCCGTTGTGACAGTTCAGAAAGAAGATCCTCACTTACTTCTCCAAGAAGAACGGCAACCACCTGATAATTCAGGGAAGGTCTGTCTTCTTTCAGTCTTCTGGCTTCTCCAAGCAGTTCAAGACTCGCTTCGTGTATTATATTCTCTTCATGTTCAATGAATACATAAAGATCCTTATATTCCTGTATGTTCATACTATATCCTCCTACTTTCCGATAAACTGGTTCTCAAGAAGCACGTCCAGAATTTTTGCCGCTGCCAGTTTTGGTTCCAGAGTCAGCACATCTGAATTTTTATGGACTTCCTTGGTGAAGGTCTTCTTCACTTTTGTAGGGGAGCCCTTGAGGCCGATGTCTTTCTGTTCCAGCTTCAAATGCTCGTTGGTGATGACCGTCACAGGTTTATCAAAAGCCTTCATGATTTCACGTACATGCATATAACGTGGTTTTGCAATGGAGCTTAAGGTGGTGATGAGGCAAGGCATCTCGGACTCCAGAATTTCATATCTGCTCTCCAGGGCCTTACGTACTCTGATTTTTTCCTCTGAAATGGAGAGTATCTCATCCACATAGGTAATCTGTGGCAGATTCAGCTTTTCAGCAGTTTGAGGTCCTACCTGTGCGGTATCGCCATCAATGGCCTGTCTGCCTGCAATAATAAGATCATAAGGGATGGTTGCCAGGTAGGCACCTAGGGTATTGGAGGTTGCCCAGGTGTCCGCACCTCCAAACTTCCCATCACTGATGAGCACACACTCATCTGCACCAAGGGCATAGAGCTCTCTTAGCATGGATTCTGCCTGAGGAGGACCCATGGTAACACAAATCACTTTTGCCCCTTGTCTGTCTTTGATCTGCAGGGCTGCTTCAAGACCTGCCAGGTCATCTGGATTGGTGATGGTAGGGACGCCGGTTCTGATGAGCGTGCCCTTTTCTTTGTCTATCTTCATTTCTGTGGTATCTGGAACTTGCTTTAAAAGTACTACAATATTCATCTTCTCTCTCCTTTACTTCAGTAGAGACGCTGCGATGACCATCTTCTGAACTTCAGATGTGCCTTCGTAGATCTCGGTGATTTTTGCGTCACGGAACATTCTTTCCAAAGGATATTCTCTGGTATATCCGTAACCGCCTAGAAGCTGGAGGGAGATTCGTGTGCTCTCCATGGAAATGTCTGAAGCGTAAAGCTTCGCCATGGCAGCTTCTGTGGAGTAAGATTTCCCCTCATCCTTCAGAACTGCAGCACGGTAGGTAAGAAGCCTTGCAGCATCAATTTTTGTCTGGAGTTCCGCAATTTGAAACTGTGAGTTCTGGAAGGCGGAAAGGGGTCTTCCGAACTGTTTACGCTCTTTGATGTACTTGATGGCTTCATCCAGTGCACCCTGGGCGATACCAAGGGCTTGGGCTGCGATGCCGATTCTTCCGCCATCCAGAGTCTTCATGGCGATGCCGAATCCTTTGCCTTCCTGACCCAGAAGATTCTCAGCAGGAAGTATGAGATCCTTAAAAATCAGCTCAGTGGTGGAGCTTCCCTTGATGCCTAGTTTATGTTCTGTCTTTCCAATGGAGAAACCTTCCATGCCTTTTTCCACAATGAAGGCAGAAATGCCACGGGTGCCTTTCTGTTTGTCCGTCATGGCAAAGATGATGAAAGTGTCCGCATATCCACCGTTGGTGATGAATATCTTAGAACCGTTGATTCTATAAAAATCTCCTTCCCGCACTGCGATGGTCTGCTGCATGGCTGCATCAGAACCTGCATTAGGTTCAGTTAGGCCAAATGCGCCAAGTTTGTCACCGGATGCTAGAGGGAGAAGATATTTTTCTTTTTGTGCTTCTGTGCCAAAGGCCAGAAGAGGAGCGCAAGCCAGAGAAGTATGAGCGGATACAATGACGCCTGTGGTGGCACAATGTTTGGAAAGCTCTTCCACAGCCATGATATAGGTCAGGTTGTCACCGCCGGAACCTCCATAATTCTCGGGTACTGGAATGCCCAGCATACCAATTTTTGCCATTTTTTCCACGGTTTCCACTGGAAATCGCTCTAATTCATCTACTTCCTGAGCCAAGGGTTTTACCTCATTCAGGGAGAATTCTTTAAATAATTTCAGAGAAAGGGCTTGTTTCTTGCTTAGTTCAAAATTCATATGGTCCTCCTATTTGGGTGGCATGACGGTTGCAGTGCCTTTCACCACAACGTCTCCATGCTGGTTGTATGCGATGGTGTCCAGTTTGACAATATTCTTTTCTTCCAGGATCTCTGATACAGTAACTACTGCTTTGATGGTATCCTGAAACCTGACTGGTTTTGTGAATTTCAGATCCTGACCTAGATAAATGGTGCCTGGTCCTGGAAGAAGAGTGCCAAGAACGGTGGAAAAGTAAGATGCGGTAAGCATCCCGTGTACAATTCTACCTTTAAACATGGTTTCTTTCGCATAGGATTCATTAAAATGTGCGGGATTCAGATCACCGGAAATGCCACCAAACAGAACGACGTCTGTTTCCGTGACGGTTCTTTCGTAAGATTCCTGATCACCAATTCTCATATCGTGAATAGTTTTTCCTTTCATGTTGACCTCCCTATGATAATTAAATAACGAATGGTTCCCATGTAATTGTTTAACATGATGAACCTTTCATGTTTAACTCTATTATATTCCTTCGTTGAGAAAAAACAATAGATTTAGCGAAAATAATGTTATTAATTTAACGAAAATGAATTTTGAACCTGGGAAACAAGGAAACAAGCCTTTCTTATAGTCATACAACCATTTTTATTATACAGGATGCGATCGGGGTTCTCCAAGGAAAAAGTGAACTTTTCTGTCAATCCTGATAAAAAATAACTTGTAGATGAAATAACGAATTCATTGGGCTTTGGACGAAGCTGTTTCTTTTTTGGTAATTCCATCACAATAAAGCAAGGAATCATAAAGGATATGTATACAAGCTGTGGATAGATGAATCTCATTGAGAAACGAAAACAACATGGCACTCAAGGTTAAAAATGTGTATTCATACAGTACAATTAATGATAATAAAATAACAAAATGAGAGGAAGGGAAATGACAACCTTTTCATTTGTTTTCATAAAAATCGATGATTTATTAGTTTATGGAGCGATTCATTAAAGAAATGACATAAGTGTTCATGGATTTTAAACGAATAATTAAATATGTCTTTGTTTTATTAAATGGATTGACTTTGCAAACCTTATCATTTATTCTGAACATGAAGATTGATTCATGTTTCATATCTTGGTATTTGATTCTTTGTTTATGCATAATAAGCACTCAAATGAGACGATATGAAATAGGTAAAATAATGGAGGTAGAGAAATGAGATTACAAGACAAAGTTGCAGTTATTACTGGTGGAGCTCGTGGACTAGGACAGGCTATGGCAGAGCTATTCGTAAATGAAGGTGCTAAGGTGATTGCAGCTGACATGGGTGAGCTTGCTTATGAAAATCCAAATGTGGAAGGCTATAAGCTGAATGTAGCAGATGGAGAAGCTTGTAAGGCATTTGTTGATTACGTTACAGAAAAGTATGGTAAGATTGATATTCTTGTGAACAATGCTGGAATCACACGTGATGCGCTTACAAGAAAGATGACAGATGAGATGTGGGATCTGGTGATTGATGTGAATCTGAAGGGTGTATTTAACCTGACAAGACACGTAGGACCTCAGATGCAGGCAAACGGTAAGGGTTCCATCATCAACATTTCTTCTGTAGTAGGAGAGTTCGGAAACATTGGCCAGGCAAACTATGCTGCAACAAAAGCAGGAGTCATTGGTATGACAAAGACCTGGGCTAAGGAATTTGCGATGAAGGGTGCACAGGTCAGAGTAAATGCAATCTCCCCTGGCTACACCATGACAGATATTCTGAAGACTGTTCCACAGGATCTTCTGGATAAATTCGCTGCACAGACCATGCTTGGAAGACTGGCTCAGCCTGAGGAAATTGCAAATGCTGCACTGTTCCTGGCTTCAGATGAATCTTCTTACGTAACAGGTCACAATCTGTCTGTCAACGGAGGCATGAGACTGTAAGGAGGTTTAACATGACGAATGTAGGAATTGTAGGAACTGGGATTTATATTCCAGAATCCTTTATGACTGGGAAAGAAATCTCTGAGAAAACCATGGGCGTCTGGTCTGAAGAGGCTGTAGTAGATAAACTGGGTATCAGAAAGAAACCAATCCCTGGAGCACAGGACGGTACACAGGAAATGGGCGCTCTGGCAGCGCTGGATGCACTGAAAAACACTGGCACCGATCCTCTGGATATTGATGTGATTCTCTGTGTAGGAGAAGAATGGAAAGAGTATCCACTGACCACTTCAGCACTGTATATTCAGGACAGAATCGGCGCGGTGAATGCTTGGGGTATAGATCTGGCCAACAGATGCTGCACCACTGTATCCACCATGAAGATTGCAAAAGATATGCTTATGAACGATGACTCCATAAACACCATCCTCATTGCAGGCGGATACAGAAATGGAGACTTCGTGGATTACAGCGATAAGAACATGTCTATGATGTTCAATCTGGGGGCTGGCGGCGGAGCCATCATCCTCAAGAAAAATTATGGAAAGAACCTTCTTCTGGGATCCCACATCATTGCTGATGGATCTTTAGCCCGAACCGCAGGCGTGGAAATCGGAGGCACATGCAATCCGATTACTCCTGAAAACAGAGACGAGGCTTACAAGAGTCTGAGACTCATGGATGCCAAGAAGATGAAAGACAGACTGAATGTGGTATCAATGCCAAATTGGTACAAGTGTATCGACGAATCATTAAGAAAATCAGATCTTGAAAGAAAGGATATTGACTATCTGGCGATTCTTCACATGAAGAGATCCGGCCATGTAGCCATGCTGAATGAACTGGGACTTTCGGAAGACCAGTCCATCTATCTGGAAGATTATGGACATATCGGACAGGTGGATCAGATTCTGTCTCTTCACCTGGCTCTCCAGGAAGGGAAGGTTCAGGACGGAAGCGTTGTAAGCATGGTTGCCGCAGGAATCGGCTACGTGTGGGCTGCCAATGTCATTAAATGGGGTGAAAGCTAATTGAGTACTTTCATACAAATTATTCTTAGAAGTTTGGAAACCGGAAGCATCTATGCACTGGCTGCTTTAGGAATCATCATCATCTACAGAACTTCCTATACCACGAACTTTGCTCAGGGAGCCGTTGCCATGTTCAATACCTTTGTGGTGACCTTCCTCTTCAATAAGTTCGGACTGCCGCTATGGCTGGCGGTCATCGGCGGAATCCTCAGTGCGATTCTCATGGGATTCCTCATCGATGTGCTGATCTTAAGGCACACGAAAAATGTGTCTCCGGTGGCAAAGCAGATCATCACCTTAGGCCTCATCATGATTGTTCTTGGACTTGCGCCCATCTTCTTTGGTGTGGATCCGCTGAGACTGCCAAGACTTATTGAATCAGGTGATCTCTCCTTCCTTGGAGCATCCATCTCCTATAATGGATTGTTCAACATTGCCTTAGGCCTGGCCATCATGCTTCTGATGTTCTATATACTGCAGAAGACAAAATGGGGACTTGCCATTAGAACCACAGCTTCCAATGAATATGTGGCAAGGCTCATGGGAGTTCCTACAAAGAACGTCACCATGGCAGCCTGGGGAGTTGCGGGAGTTTTGGGTGTCATAGCTGGTGTCATGACCGCGCCAATGACCTCAGTTACGCTGAATCTCATGGATGAAGTGCAGATCACAGCCCTGGTTGCTTGTGTTCTTGGTGGATTCCAGACCTTCCACGGACCAGTTATAGGTGCGTATATCATGGGTATCGTAAGAAACCTCTTGCTGTTTTATGTGTCCTCCGTTTGGGGCGGACAGATTCTCTATATTCTGATCTTGGTGTTCATTGTCTTCAGACCATATGGACTCATCGGGAAGAAGATTGTGAAGAAGGTGTAGGATGAAGAGTATGACGAAAGAGAAAAACATTTTAAAGAAATATCCGATTCTGGGCCTGATTCTATTTGGTGCTGTTCTGGCACTGGTTCCACCTCTGGCGGAAGCAGGAATCTTGAAAAACGGATACATCACCACCATCGGTGGTACACTCATTTATGCCATTGCAGCTCTTGGCCTCAACATCCTGCTTGGATGGTCCGGCCTGATCTCATTAGGTACTGCTGGATTTATGGGACTGGCTTCCTATGTCTCTGCTTATCTGACCATAGACCTGGAACTTCCTTTTGAAGCTGCATTTTTGCTGGCAGTTCTGATTCCTACACTTCTCGGAATACTGGTAGGACTGGTATCTTTGAAAATTGAAGGTCTTTATCTTGCCATCGCAACCCTGGCTGTTTCAGAGGTTCTCAGAAAGACCTTTGAAGAGCTGGTGCCATTCACTGGCGGATTCAGCGGCAAGTCAGCAAGTTATCCAACTCTCTTAGGATTTATACCTGGATTTGATGGATTTGAACTGGATCGAACGACGACGTATTACTTCATTGTTGTAATACTGGTCATCGTGATGATCCTGACTTATAACATGATGAATGGAAAGCTGGGGCGTGCCTTGAACGCCATGAGAGGTTCTGAAGCAGCGGCACAGGCTATGGGTGTGAATCTTCTTACCCACAGACTGATGGCTTTTGCTCTGGCTACCGTATTTGCAAGTATCGCAGGGGTGCTCTATGTGCACTTCATCAAATTCTCCTACCCAAGCACATGGATTCTGAAGATGTCACTGGATTTCCTTGCCATCATCATTATCGGTGGATTGAGATCCATTTATGGAACAGTACTGGGTGCGTTCATCGTATTTGCAGTACCTGATCTGTTCCTGAAGCAGATTCCATATTTTGAGAATCTCTCCTATATCCTGAATGGACTTCTGATCATCCTGGTGATTATCTTCTATCCGAATGGACTGATAGGAATCGGCTACGATATCAAGAAGCTTTTCGGAAAACTGAAAAAAGGAGGAAAGAAAGATGAGTAAGATGGAGAACCGTGTACTGAATGTCGAGGGACTTTCCATTGCCTTTGGCGGATTGAAAGCTGTTGACAATCTTTCTTTCGATATTAAAGAAAAAGAAATCTTTGGACTTATCGGACCAAATGGAGCGGGAAAAACCACTGTGTTCAACTGCATCACACAGTTCTATAAGCCTAATACTGGAGAAATCCTGTTTAAAGGGCACGGCGATCAGGTAACAGAACTGACGACAAAGCCTGTACATGAAATCATTAAGCTGGGACTGGTCAGAACCTTCCAGAACGTAGAGCTGATCAGAGAGCTCAGCATCATCGACAATGTGCTCATCGGCGGTCATATCGACTTCAAGGCGAATACATTCTCCCAGGCGCTGAGACTGCCAAAGGCGAGAAAAGAAGAGAAGCAGTACAGGGAAGAGGCTGAAAAAATCCTTGAGAATCTGGGTATTCTGGACAGAAAGGATATGCTCGTCGGAGGTCAGCCATATGGAATCCTGAAGAAGGTAGAGATGGCAAGAACGCTCATGGCAAGACCAAAGCTCATCATTCTTGATGAACCTGCTGCAGGTCTTAATGACAGCGAAACCTTGGAACTGGCTAAGCTGATCAAGAAAATCAGAGATGAGTTCAACTGTGCCATCCTTCTGGTAGAACATGACATGAGGCTTGTGATGGATATCTGTGACCGCATTTGCGCCATCAACTTCGGTAAACTCCTGACCATCGGCACCCCTAAGGAGATACAGCAAAATCATGCTGTCCAGTCAGCATATTTAGGAGTGGAGTAGTATGAGTGAAAAGAAAATAGCATTACAGATCAAAAATCTCAAAGTGAGCTACGGTGCCATTCAAGCACTGAAAGGCATTGACCTTACGGTATACGAGGGAGATGTAGTGGCGATTCTTGGTGCCAATGGTGCAGGAAAGACCACAACACTGAAAAAAATATCCGGAATCATCGAAAGTGAGGGCGGATCTATAGAACTCTATGGACAAGACATCACGAAGATGGAACCTGAAAAAATAGCTCGACTTGGTATTTCCATGTCACCAGAAGGACGAGCGGTATTCAGAGATCTGACTGTTGAAGAGAATCTCAAAGCGGGAGCTTTTACTGTAAAGGACAAGGCGACCATCCAGAAGAACTTTGACAGAGTATACAGATATTTCCCAGTGCTGAAGGAAAGAAAGAATCAGGTTTCCTCCACCTTATCCGGCGGAGAGCAGCAGATGCTGGCCATCGGCAGAGCTCTTATGAGCAGTCCGAAAGTGCTTCTTCTGGATGAGCCTTCCTTAGGTCTTGCACCACTGATTGTGCAGGACATCATGAACATCGTGAAGGAAATCAAGGAAGAGGGTACCACCGTCATCATCGTGGAGCAGAATGCTGCACAGACACTGAAAATTGCAGATTACGGGTACGTCATTGAGCTGGGCCTTGTGAACACTCATGGCAAAGCCAGCGATCTTGCAAATGATCCTAAACTTGTGGAAGCCTACCTGGGCAAACACTAATCTTATATTTAAGGTACTTCTGTACTTAAATAAACAACATACAACATACCAGAACCTAAACAACACAACATACCAACCCAAGTTACCATTATTAAGTTCAAAACAATGAATGATCATTGTAATTTAAGGAGGAACACTACATGAAAAAAATCATCGCTATGCTGGCATCCCTAGCAATAGTAGCATCTTTCGCTGCATGCGGCGCAAAGGAAGAAACTCCAGAAACACCAGGAACTCCAGGAACTGAAACCCCTGTAGAAAAGCCTGAGGACGAAGAACCTGCTCAGGGTGTATTCGATGACAAGATTATCGTTGGTAACTCTGCTGCTACATCCGGAAACTATGCTCCTGTTGGTGTACCATTCAACGCTGGTATCGAAGCTTACTTCAAGATGATCAATGAAGCAGGTGGCGTGAACGGAAGAAAGATTGAATTCAAGCATATTGACGATGAATTTGATCCAGTTAAGGGTAAGGCTGCTCTTTCCACACTGGTTGAAGATGAAAAGATCTTCGCTCTTGTTGGACACTTTGGCACACCAGTTGTTGGTGCTACCATCGAAGACGTGAAGGAATACGGAATTCCTGCAGTTTACTTTGCAACAGGTATCGGTCAGCTTTACAATGACAAGGCTGAAGGCAAAGACAGAGGAATCTTCCCTGTACAGCCAATCTACCAGACTGAAGGACAGATCATGGTAGCAAGAGCAGTAGGTGACTTCGAAGCGAAGAAGATTGGTGTAATCTACACCAACGACGATGCTGGTAAGGATCTATTTGCTGGTGTAGAAGCAAAAGCGAAGGAACTTGGCGTAGAAATCGTTGCAGAGCAGGTAGCTGCTGGTGCAACAGACGTTTCTTCCGCAGTGACTTCCATCAAGAATGCTAACGTGGACTTCGTCATCGGAGCTGCAATTCAGGCAACCATTCCTACCATCGTGAAGGAACTGGCTGCTCAGAACGTAAACAAAGACCTGATCACAACCTACGTGAACGTATCCCCAGTAATCTCTGAAGCTGTTATCAATGAAATCAACGGCAAGTTTGATGTATACGGACTTGGTTGGGTTGACCTAGTTGCAAATGCAGACAGCCTAGCAGCATTTGCTGAATGGGCTCCAGACTACGCAACAAACGTATATGCAATGACCGGATGGATCGCTGGACACTTCTTCGTAGAAGGTCTGAAGAGAGTAGAAGGAACTGTTACATGGGACAAGTACATGGATGCACTGGAAAGCGCTCCAATCAAGAACCCATTTGGTGGAGAAATCAACTACGCTGGAGGTCTTAGAGCAGGTACACAGGAAATGAACCTGTCCAAGGTTGGCCTGGTAGAAAATGCACCAGGTTGGGTACCAGTAGATGGACTTCAGTCCATGGATTCCCTTCTAGGAAAATAAGACTCAGTAACACAGACGATATGATTTCTTGAAGATGCATCTATTTTTAAAAACCCCTATCATCAACGTTTAAAATATCCTATTCTAGTAATAGGAAACCTGTATCAAAAGGAAAACATAATGGTCTTAAAGGGCAGGTGAAGACCTGCCCTTTTTTAAAAAAATAAATCAGGAGGCGCCTAATTATGTCCTATAAAGAAAAAGTGATCAGCCTGGAACAGGCATTAGCCATGATCCAATCAGATATGAATGTAGTAACAGGCCTTGGTGCGGGAGAAGCTCAGCTTATTATGAACAGCATCCACACCATCGCAGACAGAGTGAAGAATGTCACCATCACCAACTGTCTTTCTATGGCCAGCGGGGAATTTCTGAAAGAAGAATACGTGGATGCATTCAACATCGATGGATGGTTCTTCTCTCCACCTCTACGTAGAGCATTCAAAAACGGCAATGTATCGTTTATACCCAATCATCTCCATCTGGCGGGATGGAAGAGACTGGACCATGTGAAGCCTGATATTTTTGTCGGTACCGCTTCTATGCCCGATGAGCATGGATTCATCTCCCTCTCCACCTCCAATACCTATGAATCCCAGATGATAGAGAATGCAGGCATTGTGATTATAGAGATCAATCCGAATTATCCAAGAACTTTCGGGGATGTGGAGATTCATTATTCGGACATTGATTATTTCATTGAAGCGGATTATAAAGTGCCTTCACTTCCTGACACAGTACCCAATGAGAAGGATCTGAAGATTGGTGCTTACATTGCAGACCTCATCCATGATGGTGATACGCTGCAGCTGGGCATCGGCGGTATCCCCAACGCAGTGGCATCTGCGCTGAAGGGAAAGAAGGATCTTGGCATCCATACGGAGATGATGACCTCTGGAATGGTGGATCTTATCGAATGTGGTGCAGTGACAGGAAAGAAGAAGTCTCTTCATAAAGGAAAGCATGTGGCGACCTTTGCCCTGGGCAATCAGAAGCTGTATGACTTCATTAATAATAATCCTTCTGTCATGATCCTCAACGGAAAGTATGTCAATGATCCTGCAATCATCGGACTCAATGACAACATGGTATCCATCAATACAGCACTAGAAGTGGATCTCACTGGCCAGGTGTGCTCTGAGTCCATTGGACATATTCAGTTCTCAGGAACCGGCGGCCAGTCTGACACTGCCGTAGGTGCACAAAATGCCAAAAACGGCCGAAGCTTCATTGCCCTATACTCCACAGCCATGGTGAAGAATCCTGCGACTGGTGAAAGAGAAGAGAAGTCCAAGATCGTACCATTCCTGAAGCCAGGAGCCATTGTGACTCTTTCCAGAAATGATGTGGATATGGTTGTGACAGAATACGGTATCGCACATCTGCGTGGTACCAATGTACGCGAAAGAATCGAAAGACTCGTTGCCATTGCACACCCTGACTTCAGAGATGAAATCCTCAAGGAAGCACATGAGCTGGGCCTGATTTTTGATAAGTAGGTGAAAAAATGGCATATTTTGAATATCAGGGGAAAAACGTATATTATGAAACCCATGGTGCAGGAAAACCCCTGATTCTTCTGAACGGCATCATGATGTCCACAAAAAGCTGGGGGATCTTCAAAGAAGCCTTCAGTGCAAACAACAGACTGATCCTTCTGGATTTTCTGGATCAGGGACAGTCAGATAAGGTGGAAGAAGAGTATACTCAGGACCTTCAGGTGGAAGTGCTTCATGCGCTCATAAAAGAACTGAACTATGAAAGAGTGAACCTCTTAGGAATCTCCTATGGGGGAGAAGTTGCTTTAAGATTCATCACAAAATATGAGTCCCTGGTGGAACGGCTGGTGCTTTTCAACACGTCCCACAGAACCAGCCCTTGGCTGAAGGACATCGGAGATGCGTGGAACTTAAGTAGAGACAATGCACTGGATTACTATCTCACAACCATTCCTGTCATCTATTCCCCTGAGTTCTATAACCGGAACAGGGAATGGATGGAGAACCGGAAGAAACTTCTTACGGCTACAGTATTCAGTAATAAGGAGTTTATGGACTCCATGGTGCGCCTGACAAGAAGCGCAGAGACCCACGATGTGACAGAGGGGCTGAAGGATATCAGAACCAGAACACTCATTGTGAGCAGCGAGAATGACTTCATCACCCCAAAAGAGGAACAGGAAGCGCTTCATAAACTTCTTGTGAACTCTGATTATGTGATGCTGCCAAAGACAGGACACGGATCCATGTATGAAAAGCCAGCACTTTTTACCGCACTGACTCTAGGTTATATCAATGCTTCCGATTTAGAAATGACAGTACTATAATCTTTTGAGAATGATAGTGTTTCATAATTGTCCCTGTTGTGATAAAATCGAAATGATATAATTTGAAGAGACCAGTCAAAGACCCGAAGAGTAAGACTGGCAGTTAGGAGATACTTTGGAAGAGTTTGTAAATTTACCAAAAACCAAAAGAGGACAGAAGACTTTAGATAATATCGTCCGTGCGGCTGAGGAGCTATTCTTTGAGAAGGGCTATCATGCTACTTCCATCATCGATATTACCAACGAAGCCAATATTGCTCTGGGCACCTTTTATATTTATTTTAAGGACAAATACAGTCTGTATAAATTTCTGCTTTTAAGCTACAGCCACGATATCAGAAAAGCCATTGCATTGGATATCAAGCCAAGCCATACAAGATTTGAAGCGGAAAAAATAGGTTTGAAGGCGTTTTTGGTGTATATCAGAGACCATAAACATGTCTACAACATCATCTGGGAGTCACTCTACATCGATAAGACACTGTTTATTGAGTACTATGAGGACTTTGCCGGAAGATATGCCACAGGACTTGTGAAAGCCCAGGAAAAAGGAGAAGTTGTAGATGTGGATACCACAATCCTCAGCTATTTTCTCATGGGGGTTTCAAACTTCATCGGACTGAAGTATGTGATGTTTGATGAAGACAAGGATGATAACCTGGATGAAGTGGTGGAAAAAGTCATGGATATCCTGGAAGCAGGCATGTTCCTCAACAAAAAATCCAAGAACTAGAAGTAAGGAGAAGGATCTATCAGCAAGATGGATCCTTCTCCTTTCTTTATATAGATTTTCAGTTCATAAAAGTCTGGATCAGATAAAGAATCATAAGATGTACTGGATAGGCCGCATAAAAACCGTATTGGACCAGTCTGCTTCTTAGGCCTGGCTTGCCATTATAGAACATGATTGGAATCACGGCAAAAATGGCATACATCTGAATGGAACTTGAGAGGAAAGAGGTTGCAGTGCCAATTCCAAGGAGTATATAGATTTCCTTCAGCCCATGAGGCATACTTTTCGCAGAGTAGAAGATTAGAATGTAGAGGATGCCTAGAATGGTGTAGTCAGTGTTCAGAATGGTTGACAGTACCGCAGCGCCGACAAAGCCAGCGACAGAAATCAGCGGATTTTTCCGACGGAAGCTTTCTGATATCCATATTGCAGAAAGCCCAAGGAACAGAGTGAAGAAAATATTCTGATGGCTGCCATTCAAACCGCCAAAAAAAGCATAATCAAAGGGAAGTTCTGAGATCAGAGCGAAAATGAAAAGCCTTACGGCATACTTTTCCCTGCTCTTTGTATGAAAGAAGCCTTCCACCAGAAGGAAGCAGTAAATGGGAAAAGAAAGACGGCCTATGATCCGGTAGATGTCCTGTCCGCCAAAAAATATAGCGCCAGTGTGGTCAATAATCATTGTTATCAGTGCAAGCAGTTTCAAATGCATAGAATTAAGCAGTTTCATCATTCCACCTCCACTTCTTATTATAGAGGTTTCTTATGACTACTGAAATAGAATCTTTACTGTATCAGTGAACGAATAAACTGCAGTAAAATAACCAGCCATGGTTTTCTTGCCAATGGCTGGTTGAGGCTTTAGGATGCTTTTTTAGGGAACCAGGGAAAGAACTTGCTGGTTCTTCTGGCATAGGCTTTAAAGTCTTCTCTGTCCTTATATTTCTTTTCCAGGAGTGGTACTCCGGAAACAAAGAGGAGAAGAAGGGTCATGAGGATGGGACTGAACACAAAGGGCAGGTCTTTCAGACCGGAATAGGAAATCAGATAGAAACCGAACCACATGGCTGATTCTCCAAAATAGTTCGGATGTCTGGTCATAGCCCAGAGTCCTGTGGTCATGAGTTTTCCTTTGTTTGCAGGGTCTTTTTTGAAATTCTTCAGCTGTGCATCCCCCACGGCCTCGAAGAAGAATCCAATGGCGAAGAGGGCGATTCCAACATAGTTGAGAATACTGAGAGAAGAAACGTCAGAGCTGTTTCCTCTGATAAGAGGAAGACCCACCAGATAGGAAAGAACTCCCTGAAGAAGGAATACATTTGCATAGGCCTTCAGTCTTGGCAGCTTGGTGCCCCATCTTTTTCTCATATTCACATAGCGGTAATCCTCAGGCTTGTTCCAGTTTCGAAGCGTGATGTAATAAAAGAGCCGTAGAGACCAAAGAGCCACCACTGCGGTTAACAGATTTTGGCGAAGTCCCGGACTATCTGCGGTGATCAGGGTATAAAGTGCAATCAGAAGAAATGAAGGACCCCAGAAGCTGTCCACGATGGAATTATTCTCCAGGTACTGTGCAAGAACAAAAAGTAAAGTAAAAAATACCAACAGCATCAATGCTGTGCCTACGTATGGATTCATAGAAGATCTCCTTTCTCGCGCATGTATGACAAAGCTACAGCACCCACACCAGCACTCATACCGACAATGGTAGAAATGTTCATGATGTATGAGGGTTCAAATCCCAAGTACTCCTGACATTTGGCTTTCATGTCCAAAGCCCGCTTTTCGTCGTTGGCGTGGACAATACTGTAGCGTGTGATTGCGCTTTCTTCATGGTCTTTTTTCATAATGTCTATGATTTTTTGTGTATTTGCTTTTTCACTGAAAGCTTTGGCAGCGATGGAACCTTTTCCCTCCGAGTCTAAAGAGACCACGGGTTTCAGGTTCATGATTTTTCCGGCAAATCCTGTGACTTTACTGAGCCTGCCGGATCGCACCATATACTTCAGCGTGTTCACACTGACGAGAATTTTTGTTAGATCCCGTAAAGACTCGATGGTCTCCACGATCTTTTCAAAGGGTTTCCCTTCTTTAATCAGTTCTGTAGCTTTCATCACAAGAAGACCTTCGGCGGCGGAATTCTGCTTTGAATCCACCACATAGATGTTCTTGCCTTCTTTTTTCAATTTTTCTGCAGCTTTTTCAAAGACATTGTGGGTACCGCTCTGTACTTTTGCCACTGTAATCACAAGGATTTCGTCATAATGTGCGGCAATGCTGCCTAAGAAGGCTTCCACAATCTTTGGGTTTGGCTGTGCTGACTTTGGATATTCAGTGGCTCCATCCAGCAGAGGATAAAATACATCGGGCGTCATGGTAACTTTGTCCAGATAAGTAGTGCCTTCAAACACAAGATTCAGTGGCAGCATATGCACTTGTTCCTCATCCAGATAGGATAGGGGAAGATCAGCGATGGAATCGGTGACCAGTGCGATGGGGTACTTTCTCTTGTAGGCAGCTTCATTCTGTCGAATCATATCATCGGCTTTCTGCTGCAGGATGGTTCCTTTTGTTTTCAGTTTTTGAAAGAAGTCCACAGGAGAGTTGGTGTGGATGTGGATCTTCACTTTATTGGGATTCCCTGCAACGATGAGAGAATCTCCAAGTGAAGAGAGTTCTTCCCTAAGTGCATCCAAATCAAGATTCTCTCCTGAGATTAGGGCTTCCGTGCAGTATCTCTCCCGGATCTCTTCATGGTCATGACCAGGATATTCTGTGAAATCAATGGTCTCTCGAGAAAGATTCTGGTCGGATTTGAAGAGTCCTGTACTTAAGAAAGATGCAAACCCTTCCAGAAAGTACACAAATCCCTTTGCTCCTGAATCCACGACTTTTGCGTCTTCCAGTACCTTCAGTTTCTCCGGTGTATGCTTTAGAGAAGTCATGGCATCGTTGACGGAAGAGGAAAGGAGCTCATGAAAGTCTTTTGCATGGTCTTTGTACCGGTGAATGGCCGAAGCCCAATCTTTAATCACCGTAATGATGGTTCCCTCCACGGGATTCGCAATGGCATGATAAGCATGAGGAACGGCGCCATTGACCATTTCTGAAAATCCGGACATGGTGATGGATTCTTCTTTGGGAAGACTCATGAAGATACCGTTGATATACTGAGCCATAATGATACCAGAGTTTCCTCGGGCACCAGTAAGGGCCGCATCAGCGATGGAATTCATGGTATCCTTCACAGTGGGTTTGATTTGTGCTTCCTGAAGAATGGAATGCATCGTATGGGCGAGATTACTTCCTGTATCTCCATCAGAGACGGGGAACACATTGATCTCATTTAGGATTCTTTTGTTCCGGATGACTTCTTGTGCACCGGAGAGAAAAGAATAGTAAAGTTTTTCGCTGTCCAGATACTGAATACTCATAGAGATTTCTCCTTTGACTGTTACAATTTTAAAAGGCTGGTGGCTACAAAATAGGTAATCCCTGAGGTTGCTGCGTTTAAGAAAGTACCCCAGATGAGATCAATAATTGTGATGTTCAGTGGCCAGTCTTTTAATGTGGCTAGATTAGTAAGATCATAGGTTCCGTAGGTGATGAGTCCAAAGAAGGCACCAACGGTAATGGCATACATGAGATCGCCCTTTTCAATAGCAGGCATAATGACAAAGAAAACAAGGCCTGCAATGAAGAGGAAATAAAAGACCAGTGCTGCGGCCCAGTTGACATTTGGTGCCATGAGATGTCCCAGATATTCCTTATAGAGCTTCTTGGAAATGACTCCCAGCCAGACAATGTCCACAAGAAAGAAGATGACTAAGGTCAAGGCATAGACTTTCAAAAACTGCATAATGATACCTCCTGTCTATTGTTACTATTATTGTACTTTATTGAAGGGTGCTAAGGTTGAACAATCTATTATATTTTCAAGCTTGGCTTGATATTACGGGCTTTTTTTCCTTATAGAGGACTGGAGATGTGCCAAAGAAAATATGCTTTTTCATGGCTTCTTCTTCTAGAAGATGAAGCTCATCAACTAAGGTGTGTTCAAAGACACCATCCTTGGGATCCTTGATCTCAGGAAGAGGATGATGGGTTTTCTTCAGCTGATTGGTGTAGTTTTTCCAAAGGCTTCCACGGATTTTTTCTGGCGTGGAAGGGTAGCGGAGAAGGGAAAGAATTCTCTGGCGGAACCTTTCAAGGGTTTCGACCCCTGCATCAGATTGAAGTGCGGCAATGTCGCGTCCCAATTGCCTTGCGTCTACATTCTTAAGCTCCTGACAAAGAAACTTCAAGATATACCAGCTTTCAAAAAGGCTTTGACGGTGGGGCAGTGGAATATTTTTCATCCAGTGGTATGCAAGGATTCTTCTTTTCAGGTCCCAGAGCTTCAGTGGATCCTCCAAAACAGAACATGGTGAAGAATAGACCTCTTCCTTGTTCTGAGAGTCTCCTAGGATAAAGGGAGGAAGATCTTCACTTTTCTCCAGGACAACCATAAAGATGCCCTCTAATCCTTCCGAAGAAAGGCTGGTTTTATGGAGTTCGTAATCACGCTCTGTGATGCCTAGAGGCGCTTTTTCATCAACGATGATATTGATTTTATCCATCTTAGTCCTCTCCCTTTTTGAGTGCATCTACATTTTTCACATAAGTACCGATACTGAATTTTCTCTCAAGACCTTTGTCATTCATATACCGTACTTTTCCAAATACCTCACGTTCTTTCCAGGCTCTGTCGTGCTTTCCAAAGCACCAGGCGATTCCGGCATAGCCGTTGGGATCGCGTCCATCGAGACTGTATCTGTTGTTAAGGTGTACAAGAATGTCATAGGCTTCTTCTGGAGATACGGTCCATTCGATGACTTTTTTCCCCCAGTACATCCTCATATAGCCGTGCATTTTACCTTTTAACACCAGTTCTTTTTGGGCTGCATTCCAGTAAGGATCGTGGGTTTTTGACTGTTCCAGCTCCTCCTTTGTGTAAAGATAGGGCCGCGGATCCTCCTTGTGGATAAGAAGTGTGTCCCTTGCAAAGGAAGAGATGGACCCAAAGGTGTCATACTGAGGATTGTTCTCCACAAAGTTCATGGCAAGCTCCCGCCTTACAACGAGTTCATCCACCATAGAGGCCCTGTTTTCTGAGGCATCTGCAGGAAGGGAGAGATAGATCTCCAGAGGAGAAATCTGACCGAAGTGGAGATAGGGAGAAAGGTTCGATGCAGCATCTTCGGAGGGGTCATTTCTTAAAGCGGCAAAATAAGGATATTTTTCCTGAAGGAAAGTTTCAAGATGCTTTTTCGCTTCTGAATATCCGCCTTGAAAGATATGGGAGACAGGTAGAACGCTGCGATCCAGGTCCAGGAGATGTAAGACTTCCGTAAGGTTCGTAAAGACCATCTCCTCCACAGGCAATGCACCGGTATACGCTTTACCCTCATAAGGTGGAAGCTCCATGGGATATGTAAAGTCCGGAAGCAGCCGTTCAATTTTTCTTCGAATGGTTGCTGCGGCATACTCTTCCTTCTGTGAAACAGTATCCACTGGAACCACCACATTCGTCTCCACCTGGATGAAAGGACAGGGAACCTTTTCTTTGATGCGGCTTCTAAACTCTCGCTCAATCCGAAGATATCCTCTGTCTGTCACAAGAACCGAAGCGTTCTCAGAAAGCTTCAATGCACCTATCTCAGGAGAATTATGGACCACCACAAAGCGGATACCTCTTTTTGACAGTTCATGCTTTACTTCCAGGAGCCCCTCCACCATGAACTGATAGTGACGAAGGGCCGCATCAGGGAAATGATCCATGAGGCCAAAATAAACCACAAGAGGAAGAGACAAACGCTCTGATTCTGATAAAGCATACAGGAAGGCATGGTTATAGTGGAGCCGTTGAGATGCCTGCATCCAGTACAGCACATAGTCACCCTCTGATGAGGCGATGTGATTGAGATGTTTTATCCGCTCCTTTTCTATCATGAACATTCTTCCTCTCCTTCTATACGTTAGACGTCCATACCAATGCGTCCGTCTTTGATTTCAATGATACGGTCCGCTTTTTCAGCAATTCTTCGATCATGGGTGATGATCACAAAGGTAGTATTGAATTTCTTGTTGATGTCTCTTAACAGATTGTAGATGGTTTCGGTGGTGTCAGAATCCAGGTTGCCTGTGGGCTCATCTGCAAGGATGATCTTGGGGTTGTTCATGAGCGCCCTTGCGATGGCTGTTCTCTGCTGCTGACCACCGGACATGTTGGTGGCCAGATTGTTCTTCACCTTTTCAAGTCCTACCAGTTTCATCAGTTCGTTGGCTCTTTCTTCTGCTTCCTTGCTGACTTTTCCGTGGAGTATTTTATACGGCATCAGTACGTTCTCGAAGGCCGTGAATTCCGGGAGCAGGTAATGGAACTGGAAAATGAATCCCATGGTCTCATTTCGAAGAACCGCCAGCTCTTCTTTATTCATTTGGTCTGTTCTTTTTCCACCGATGTAGACTTCTCCATTGGTAGGCTTATCTAATGTGCCCACGATGTTTAAAAGGGTGCTCTTACCGGATCCGGATTGTCCAATGATAGAATTGAAGGTCCCTTCTCGGATCTCTAGACTCAGATCATGGAGCACCTGAGTCTTCACCGTCGTTCCATATATTTTATTGATATTTTTCAGTTTAATCACATTATTAGGCATTTCTGATCACCTCTATTGGACTTAATTTGCTGGAATTTCTTGCAGGGATAAGCGCTGCGATGACAGAAGCTGCCACAGCGATCACTGCAGAGAATGTAATAAACATGGGGTCAATGAATAGTGGCACCACAGGAGTTCCATCCGGATTCAGAGCGAACTTTGTGAAGGTGAAGGCCAGAAGAAGGCCTAGAGCTACACCCAGTATTGCCCCAAGTACACCTAGAAGGAGTCCCTGGAAGAGGAAAATGAGACTGGAGTCTTTGTCTTTTATGCCCATGGCTTTCAGTATGCCTATCTGTTTGGACTTCTGAACCACAGTGATGGCAAGAATGCTTGCAATACCAAGCAGTACAGAAATCATGACAAAGACCTGGATCATAATGCTGGATACACTTTGTCCGTTGAGCCCGCTTAAAAGATCTTCGTTCTGGGCTTTCCAGTTATCTACTACTAAGGTCTCTGAGGTTTCTCTCTCTTTGATGGAATCAGCCACGGTATCCGCTAGAAAGACATCTTTCAGCTGCATATTGATGCTGGTGACCTGATCGTCATAGGAGAAGACATTCTGAGCCGTTTCAAGATTTGTGATGGTCCAGGACTTGTTTAAGGAAGCGACACCTAAGTTGAAGAATCCAGTAACCGTGACGGTTGAGGTATCACCAAAGTTTGCCAGAAGCTCAATTTCATCCCCGATGGAGATGTCGGCTTCCTCCTTGAGATCCACACCGATGAGCACTTCTCCTTCACTGTCAGGAAGAGTTCCTTCTACAAGACTTTCTTTGATGTTGAAGATACTATCCGCTTCATCAATATTGAAGCCCCGGAGCAGAATGCTGTAGGTCTCTTCATTTTTTGAAATCAGTGCGGGGCCGTCTGCAGCCACAGAAAGGTTGATGACTTCTTCTTCGTTCGCAGAAATTCTATCCGCGATTTCTTTATAATCTGCAATGAGTTTCTCTTCATTATTCGAGGTTAAAGTGATTTGGGGCTGGTTGCCGATGGTGGTATCCACCAGAGATTTCTGAAGGCCCTGAATCAGGGAACCGATGAAAATCTGAACGGAAACACCAATGGCGATGCCAAGGGCGATGAGTATGGTCTGTCCTTTACTGGACTTTAAAAATCGGGTTGCGATTTGAAATGCTAGTTTCATTTTATGTCCCCTCCAGAGATGGAAATAATATCATGGAATGTTGTCATGTAATAGTCTGCACCAAGGCTTTCTCTCTTTTCGCCAAGTTTTGAGATGGCGTAGCCGCCTGCGATGATTTTGGTCTCTTTGCTTGTCTCACGGATTTTTGCGATGGTGTTTCTTGCAGAAACCAGGTGATACGGATTGGTGATGCTTAAAGCGATGTAGTCGAGTTTTTGAGATTTCAGTCCAGCCACGAAGACTTCTTTCGGGGTATTGCTGCCCACAAAGACTGCGTTGTAGCCAAGCATGGTGAAGTAGTCTGTGATCATTCTTGCACCCAGTTCGTGATGCTCATCCTGGGGACAAACTACAGCTACCGTTTTATGACTGGTGACACCGTATTTTTCTTCCCGTTCTTTCATTACATAAGGGAAGCAGTTTTCCACAATGGTACGGATGATGGAGGTTCTTACATGTTCTTTCCAAATATCCTGCTCCTCAATTCCCGTGCTTTTCATTGTATTTAAAGATGGAGCAAGGATTTCTTCATAGACTTCCATTAGACTGTAGGTTCCCTGCTTTAGAAGGGACAGGATATAGTGCAGGGCTTCATTTCTGTTTTCTTGTTCCAGTAGATGGGTAAATTCTTCTAAATGCTGATTCATAACACACCTCTTGTTCAATTAGTTATTTCTTACAACAATAATATAACACGGAATGAAATATTGCAAACAATTGAATTGAACAACTTGCAATCTATCACAAAACGTGATTTAATGTATGTAAATACGAGAATCCGATAAGAATAACACGTATCGGGTGTCATCCTAAATCGAAAGGAGGGTTGGTACACAAGGACTTCGGTGTACCAGAGAGCATGAGCAATGAGTTTTCATCCCGTATTAAAGAGTTAAGAAAAAAATATGGCATGACCCAGAAGGATGTAGCATCTGCTTTGGGCATAGGACAGACCACTATTGCAAACTATGAGAATGGCACAAGAGTTCCGGATCTTAGCAAGGTATCTGAGATTGCTGATCTTTATAAAGTATCTGTGGACTATCTTTTAGGCAGGGATGACCAGCTGGTGAGAAAAGAAGTGGAGAGCAAAGGGCCTGAAGATTCGAAAGATTATCCCTACGAGCTTTATATGAAAAGCCTCCTGGAAGGGGATAAGAAGATGGTGCGGAAGATTCTTCTCCATCTGCTGAAGAAAGGTGTTCCATCTGAAGTGATTTATCATGATTATATTGAGCGTTCTCTGAAAGAAACAGGGGAGCTCTGGGAAAAGGGAGAAATGCCCATCTGGAAAGAGCATTTTATTTCAGAGATCTCCCTGGAGAATATGGCGCTGGTGAAAAGAAGAAAGTTCCAGGAAGGGGACGGAGAAAGACCGATTCTACTTCTGACTCCAGGAGCGGAGCAGCATCATATCGGATTGAAAATGGTAGGAGATATTCTCGAGTCCAATGGACATAATGTCATGTATCTTGGAAACATGATTCCTACAGATAATATCGTTCAGGCCATCAAGGACAAAAAGCCTTATGCCATCATTCTTTCCGTCACCATGCCGTATCATATTGATTCAGCGAAGCTCCTCATCGATGTCATCAAACAGAAGTTTGGAACCAAGACCCCTACCATTATTATCGGAGGAAGAGCTTTTCTCAATGTAGGAAATGTGGCGACAGAAACGGGTGCGGATGTATACTGCCAGAGTGTGGAAGAAGTGGAGAGGAATCTGAAGAGAATATAAGGCTAAAGCATCTATAAAAAAGTTAAAGGCAGATTCCTTCAATACACGAAGGAATCTGCCTTTTTACGTCATTTGACTGTAAATGGAGTGCTGCTTTTGTTAAACTAGATGATAAGTACATTAACAATGAGGTGATTTATGTGGAATATGACGTAAGCAGTATACTGTTTGCTTTTATGCTCACGGTATTTGCAGGTCTGGCAACGGGTGTAGGAAGCCTTATGGCCTTTTATACGAAACAGACCAATAAAAAATTCTTGTCCGCGGCTCTTGGGTTTTCTGCAGGAGTCATGATCTATGTCTCCATGATTGAGATTTTCGTAAAAGCGAAAGACTCTCTCCAGGCTGTTCATGGAGCGGATAAAGGGTATCTTTATACTACTTTGGCCTTTTTTGGGGGGATTTTTATCATCGCCCTCATCGACAAGTTGGTGCCGAAGGCGGAGAATCCTCACGAGATGAGAGATATTGAAGATCTCGAAGAGGCAAAGAAAGCCAGGGAAAACCACAATCTTATGAGAATGGGGATGTTTTCGGCTCTGGCCATCGCCATCCATAATTTTCCGGAAGGACTCGCCACTTTCATTGGTGCATTGGAAGACCCGGCCATGGGAGTCAGTATTGCTGTGGCCATTGCCATCCATAATATCCCAGAAGGGATTGCCGTGTCTGTGCCCATCTATCACGCCACAGGCAGCAGAAGAAGGGCGTTCAAGTACTCTTTTCTGTCAGGGCTATCGGAGCCTGTGGGTGCCATCATCGGCTATTTTCTATTACGGAATTATCTTTCAGAATCCATGTTTGGTATTGTCTTTGCCATTGTGGCAGGGATCATGGTCTACATTTCTCTTGATGAGCTTTTGCCCACAGCAGAGAAGTATGGAGAGCACCATATTGCTATTTATGGCCTCATCTCTGGCATGATGCTCATGGCGGCAAGCCTTGTGATGTTTGGAGGCTCTTAGACATGAAAAAGAACCGGATTTCTTCATTGATGAAGGCGTCTGGTTCTTTTTTATTCCATAAATCCAGTGAACTGCAATAAAAAAGAGCTTTCTCCAAATGATATGGAAAAAGCTCTTATGGTCGGAGTGACAAGACTTGAACTTGCGACCTCTAGACCCCCAGTCTAGCACGCTACCATCTGCGCTACACCCCGATGAACATTACTAATTATAGCCTAAGGTATAAAAACATTCAAGGGATTGTGAAGGAATCTCCAGGAGAATTTTGAAGAACAGATTGCTATCTTTAAGGTTTTATCATATGATTATAATTGAATATGATAATGTGAGGGAGGCGAAAGAATCTGGATGTGTTGAAGATCACTAAGGCTTTGGGGGACCAAAACCGGTTGAGAATACTATATCTCTTGTCAGAAGGAGAACTGTGCGCCTGCGAACTGGAAGGGATCCTTTCCATGAGCCAGTCCAATGTTTCGAGGCATCTGGCGAAGTTGAATGAAGCTCTGGTGACAGACTATAGGAAGGACGCCAAGTATAGTTACTACAGGCTGAAAAGAGAGACTTTGAAATCCTATCCGTTTATTTCCTCCATGATTGAATCTCTGAAAGGGGAGAAGATTTATGAGGAGGATTGGAAGAGGCTTCAAGAATATAAGGTGAAAAACTATAATTGTGAGTCTCTGAAAGAAAATGTGCATCTGTTTATGAATGAAGAAAGGGTTGTTTAATATGAACGAAAACTGCGAAATCAAAATCTATGAAAAAGCATTGTGCTGTGAATCTGGCGTCTGCGGTCCCTCTGTGGATCCGGAGCTGCTAAGAATCACCACCGTTATCCGGGGTCTGAATAAAAAAGGATTTGGAGCAAGACGTTACAATCTCTCTATGCATCCCATGGAGTTTGCGAAGAATACAGATTTGACGCAGCTCATGAAGGAAAAAGGAATGAGCGTGCTTCCTGTTACACTCTTGAATGGAAAGATTGTGAAGACAGGAGAGTATCCAAGTACAGAAGAGCTTTCCTCATGGACTGGCCTTCATCAGGAAGAACTTGATGGCAGCAATGAAAAGCTGCTGACTCTGTAAGGTGTTCCTATGAGAGTATTTAATCCCGAAGATCTGCAGTCCTATCAGTATATTTTTTTCACGGGCAAGGGAGGAGTCGGAAAAACTTCGGCAGCTTCGGCTTCAGCAGTTGCTCTGGCTGAGATTGGAAAGAAGATTCTTCTGGTAAGTACAGATCCCGCTTCAAACCTTCAGGATCTTTTCGAGCTGAAAGCTTCCAACGAGAAGACAGAAATTGAGAGTGTGAAAAATCTGTACCTGATGAATCTCGACCCGATTGTTTCTGCTGAAAAGTACAAGGAATCTGTTGTAGCTCCATACCGAGGTATTTTGCCAGACGTTGCTATCCAGAATATGGAGGAGCAGCTTTCAGGATCATGCACCGTAGAAGTGGCTGCTTTCAATGAGTTCACCACACTTCTGGCAGATGAACTGATTCAGGAGGAGTTTGATCATATTATATTTGATACAGCACCTACGGGTCACACGTTAAGAATGCTGGAACTGCCCTCTGCCTGGACCAGTTTTCTTGATCAGAATACCTCAGGGGCATCTTGTTTAGGGCAGCTGTCAGGGCTCACAGAAAGCAGAGAGGTCTATAAAGGAGCGGTAGAAGTATTAAAGGATAAGAAGAAGACTAAAATGGTTCTGGTGACAAGGCCGGACAGATCTCCTCTTCTGGAAGCTGCCCGAGCATCGAAAGAGCTCAAGGAGCTTGGTGTTATAAATCAGCTTCTTCTCGTCAATGGGCTCATCACAGAAGAAAGTCCACAAGGAGTCCTGGAACTGATGAAGCTCAAGCAGGAGAAAGCTTGGAAGGAACGGCCAGAAGAGCTGGACGGCATAGAAACAGCATCGATCCCCCTGAGATCATATGCCATGGATTCGGTGGAGAACATCAGAAGAATGCTTACAAGCACTTCAGGTAGATATGTGAACGAAGAATACGATATCCATTCCTCCATGGATTTTCAGCTGCTGCTGGAGGAAATCCGGAAAGATGGCACAAGAGTTCTCTTTACCATGGGCAAAGGAGGAGTTGGAAAAACCACCATCGCTTCGGCCATGGCGATGTATTTTGCCAAAAACGGAGTGAAAGTGCATCTGACTACCACGGATCCAGCAAATCACCTGACAGAAACGGTTCATGAATCGGAAAATCTGAAAGTATCCTTTATTGATGAAGAAGAGGAGCTTAGACACTATAAAGAAGAGGTCCTGAAAAAAGCGGAAGGTGCTTCTGAAGAAGATCTTGCTTATATAGAAGAAGACCTCCGAAGTCCTTGTACCCAAGAGATTGCCATTTTCAGGAAGTTTGCTGAGATTGTTCATGGAAGCGGAGAAGAACTTCTCATTATTGATACTGCGCCAACGGGGCATACCTTGCTCCTTTTGGACAGCACAGAAAGTTACCATAAAGAAGTAGAAAGAAGTCAGGGGGAAATTCCGGAAGCGGTGAGAACTCTCCTGCCCAGACTCAGGAATAAGAAAGAGACCAAAGTGTTCATCGTATCACTTCCTGAACCCACTCCATTCTATGAAGCAAAAAGGCTGAAAGAAGACCTCATCAGAGCGGGAATCCATGTGGACAGCTGGATACTCAATCAGACTCTTGAGCAGCTCTCCGACAACTCGCTGTTTGTCAGAGAAAAACAGAAAGAGGAACGAAAATGGGCGAACCTGGTCTTTGAAGAAATGGAGGGACGTTTTGTGATGGTTCCTTGGAGCAAAGAAGAATTAAAAGGTGAAACGCTCCTTCAGCTGATTCCGTAGAAACTTAAAAATCAATGGCATAGCATGATGGCATCCTAATTCATAATGTTCACAGTTATTTTCTAAAGTCTTCATGAGAGTCTCAGAAGATGTTTGTATAATATAGATACAAATAAACTGGAAAGGGGATGGAGATCATGTTGGAAGCCAAAGACGCATATTGTGTGAACTGTGAGAAAATCACTTATTTCGTTCCTGTGGAGGGGGGCTATGAGTGTCAGAGCTGTAAATCCGTGAACACCATGCGGGGCATGAAAGACATACACGAGGATCCGTCCCAGAAAGCGGACACGGTGGTAGATCTCAATCTGCCGGAAGATATTTTTTGAATCAATAAGAAAGCAAGGCAGGGAGAAATCCTTGCCTTTTCAATTGATATGAAAGAAAAAAGAAGGTAAACTAGTAAGAGTAGCAAAATAAGTCCTTGGGAGTATGAAATGCTGACAAATAAATTTCTTGATACACTCATGAAAGAAGAGATCATTGGAAAAGAAGACAGGATACTTGTTGCCTTTTCCGGAGGGATAGATTCTGTCGCGCTTTTATGCCTTCTTCTCGAAGTGAGAGAGACTCTTGGACTACGTCTGGGAGCTGCACATCTCAATCATGGATTTCGAGAGAATGCAGACAGCGATGAAGCCTTCTGCAGAAGCTTTTGTGAAGAAAAGAAAGTTCCATTTTTCTCCAGAAAAATAGATGTGGCAGCCTATGCGAAAGCTGAGAAAATGTCTTTTGAAATGGCGGGAAGAACACTCCGGTATGCCTTCTTTGAGAAAGTCATGGACGAGCAGGGATTTTCAAAATGTGCCACGGCCCATCATCTGGATGATCAGGTGGAGACGGTTCTTCTGAATCTTGTAAGAGGCACTGGGTTAAAAGGCCTGACAGGGATATCTCCAGTTCGTGGACGATACATTAGACCACTGCTTTTCTATAAGAAGAGTGAACTGCTGGGTTATCTTGAAAAAAATCAGATTTCATACCGTCATGACCACACCAATGATGAAGTGGAGTATCAGAGAAACCGGATCAGAAATGAAGTGCTGCCTTATCTGGAAAAATACTTCAATGCGGACGTCTCTCAAAGCATCTCCAGGATGACGGGGCTGCTTGTAGAAGATCTGAAATTCATCGAAAGAGAAGTGGAGAAGGCGAAAAAGAGTTTTCTTCATGAAGACGGTGAACAGGTTCGCCTGTCAAAAGAGGTGAAAGAACTTCCTTATGCCATATCTTCCAGGCTTCTCATGGATGCAGTCCAAAAGGTGAAAGGAAATCTGAAAGACATTGAAGAGGTTCATATCAGAGATCTTCTTCAGCTGTTTCTGAAGGAGACAGGGAAAAAACTGGATATCAAAGAAGGAGTACAGGGAAGAAATGACTATGGAGACCTTCTTATTGAAATAAAAAAAGAAAAGACAGAAAGGGAAAATACGATGCTGCACGAAGTGCTGAGTATACCAGGAACCTATCATGTAAAAGGACAGAAAATCACACTCCGTTATATTGAACGGGAAGAGATGAAAAAAGACAAACAGCTCCGATTCTTCAATGGGGATCTCATCCAAGGAGAAATCCTTGTGAGACACAGAGATGAAGGGGACCGGATGAGACCTTTTGGCATGAATGGATACCGGAAACTGAAGAACATTCTTATTGACAGGAAGGTCAGCCGGGAAGACCGGGATGAGCTTCTGGTGTTCCAGTATGAGAAAGACATCATCTACATCGGTCACATGATGATCAGTGAAGACTATAAAGTACGAGAGAAAACAGAAAGAATCCTGGAAATCGGGATATTTGAGGAGGATACAAATGATAGCAAATGATGTGAAGGACATTCTGATCAGCCGGGAAGAGCTGGCCGAAAAATGCAGAGAACTGGGTGCAAGAATCAGTAAAGACTATGAAGGGAAGGAACTTGTTCTTGTGGGGATCCTCAAGGGCTCTGTGGTGTTCATGACAGACCTGATGAAGGAAATCACCATCCCTTGCAACATTGAATTCATGGAAGTTTCCAGTTATGGATCCGGAGCGGAAAGCTCAGGTGTCGTGAAGATCACCAAGGATCTGGATGAGGATGTCACTGGAAAACATATCCTTATTGTAGAAGACATCATAGACACAGGGCTGACACTTAGTTACCTTGTAGAATACCTGAAAGCAAGAAAAGCAGCCGGAACGGACATTGTTTGTCTGCTCAATAAAAAAGATAGAAGAGTAAGAGATATCCCTGTGACGTATGTAGGGTTTGAAGTGCCAGATGAGTTTATCATCGGCTATGGCATCGACTATGCGGAAAAGTACAGAAATCTTCCTTATGTTGCTTCACTGAAGGATGAAATTTACAAAAAATAGGCAAAAAAATAATGTTAAGTTTAAGGTTTATGGAGTATAATTAGTAGCATACAATTTAATTGAGGCTTCTGCTTCATAATACTAAGTAACAGAGGAAAGGAGCGGGTAATTCAGTTTACCTGATAATACGATGAATACGACTAAAAGAGGACCAAATCTTTTCAGCTTCATCGCTGTAATCATGCTGCTTGTCATTGCCATGATTTACTTCAGCGATTTGGATGCGCAAAAAAATTCCATATCATTCAATGAGTTCACCACTGCTTATTCTGAAAACAAGGTCAAAGAGATCAATGTGGCTTCCGATGGTATGACCATCCGGGGTGTTATGACAGATGACACCATTTTTACAACTGTAGCCGCACCAGAGAGACTGGCTCAGTTTCTAAACGAGAACAACAACGAGGCCGTTGTGGAGCGCTATGCTCCAAGGTCTGATTTCTCCATCTGGACGGTGATTACACCGCTGCTTCTATTGGGTGGCGTGGTGTTCTTCATTTTCTTTATGAACAAGCAGAACCAGAATATGGGCTCAAGCAACCGGAATGCCATGAATTTTGGCAAGAGCAGAGCCAAAATGGCAAACCCTGACAATAAAACCGTCACATTTAAAGATGTGGCTGGTGCAGAAGAAGAAAAATTTGAACTTCAGGAAGTGGTGGAGTTTTTAAGAAACCCCAAGAAGTATCTTGAAGTTGGCGCTAGAATTCCTAAGGGGATTTTGCTTGTAGGACCTCCAGGAACCGGTAAGACTCTTCTTGCAAAGGCTGCTGCCGGAGAAGCTGGGGTACCGTTCTTCAGCATTTCAGGTTCAGACTTTGTGGAAATGTTTGTCGGTGTCGGTGCTTCCAGAGTACGTGACATGTTTGAACAAGCTAAGAAAAATGCACCTTGTATCATCTTCATCGATGAAATTGATGCTGTGGGCAGAAAAAGAGGCGCTGGCCTTGGTGGCGGACATGACGAAAGAGAACAGACGCTGAACCAGCTTCTGGTGGAGATGGATGGCTTCGGCATCAATGAAGGCATCATCATGGTGGCAGCAACCAACAGACCGGATATTCTTGACAATGCACTCCTTAGACCAGGCCGTTTTGACAGACAGATTGCAGTAGGCTATCCCGATGCCAAAGGCAGAGAAGAAATCCTCAAGGTGCATGTTCGTAAGAAGCCTCTTGGGGAAGATGTGAACCTGGAAGTTCTGGCGAAGATGACCAGCGGATTTACAGGAGCTGATCTAGAAAATCTAACCAATGAAGCGGCGCTTCTTGCCGTTCGTGCCAATAAAAAGTTCATCACCATGCGTGAACTGGATGAAGCCATCACCAGAGTGATTGCAGGAACAGAAAAGAAATCCAGAGTGGTTTCGGATCATGAAAGAAGACTCACTGCGTATCATGAGGCAGGACATGCCATCATCGGCAGAGTTCTCCCTAATATGGATCCAGTGCATCAGATCAGTATCATTCCAAGAGGCATGGCAGGTGGATACACCATGCATATGCCGACGGAAGACCGCTCTTATATGAGTAAGTCCAGAATGATGGACAGCATGGTTGCCTTACTTGGTGGACGTGTGGCGGAGTCTTTGGTGCTGAAGGATATTTCCACAGGAGCCAAAAATGACATTGACCGCGTTTCAAGAATCGCAAGAGCCATGGTGACCGAATATGGTATGAGTGAAAAAGTGGGTACCATTTCCTTTGGAGAAGACCAGGAAGTATTCCTGGGACGTGATTTTTCAAAGTCCAAGAACTTCTCCGAAAAAATGGGAGAGCTCATTGACGACGAAGTGAAAGAGCTGGTGGACAATTCTTATAAAAGAGCAGAAGAGATTCTGAAGGAGAACATCGACAAGTTGCATCTTCTTGCAGAAAAACTTCTGGAATTTGAAAAAATTGAAGCAGAAGAGTTTGAAGAACTCTTCACCACTGGGAATATCACCAAGCGTACCCATGAAGTGCTGCCAGTGGAGAAAAAGAATGAATCTGTGAAAAAAACAGAGAAAGATCCATCTAAAGAAGATACCAAAAAAGAGGATTTTTCAGGGAACCCTCTGACAGAGGCTTAAAAACAAGTGTAGTTCAAACTGAAACAGAATCGATAGAAAAGGCAGTAAAGCTGCCTTTTCTTTTGGAAAGTTATGTAAATGATTACAGAAACTTCACCTTTCCATGTTTCGGGATTGGGGAAGGGATGCTATAATAAAATGGATTGGAGGTGCGCATTTGACAGAAAAACTCATTGGACTGGAAAAGGAATTTATACGGTCAGTAGAAGAAAAAGACACCGCTGAGGTGTTGGGATCCGGAGATTTGCCGGTATACGGCACACCTGGACTCATTGCTTTTATGGAGTATGGCGCCAAGGAGTCTCTGATTCCTTATTTAGCTTCAGAAGATACAACGGTGGGCATTTCCATGGAAATGAAACACCTGAAAGCAAGCCTTGTTGGTGCAGAAATCTTGCTGAAGGTAAAGATCATCGAGGTTTCAGGGAAGAAAGTGAAGTTTCATCTCCGGGCTTTTGAAAAGGAACATCTTCTGGGAGAAGCCCATCATGAGAGAGTTCTTGTGAACCGGCAGAAGTTCATGGATAAACTGCATAATTCATAAAGTAATATATAACTGGGAGGTACATATTGTTGAAAACCGATATTCAAATCGCTCAAGAATCCACCATGCTCCACATCAGAGATGTGGCAGGGAAGATAGGTCTTTCTGAAGATGACCTGGACTTTTATGGCAAGTATAAAGCCAAGATTTCTCTTGATGTATTAAAGAGAAACAAGGACAAGGAAGATGCGAAGCTTATTCTTGTCACTGCCATCAATCCAACACCTGCAGGAGAAGGAAAGTCTACAGTAACTGTAGGTCTTGGTCAGGCACTGAACAGAATCGGCAAAAAAACTGTCATCGCCCTGCGTGAGCCATCTTTAGGACCAGTATTTGGTGTGAAAGGCGGAGCAGCAGGTGGCGGATACAGCCAGGTTGTTCCTATGGAAGACATCAATCTTCATTTCACAGGTGACATGCACGCCATCACCACCACAAATAACCTCTTGGCAGCAGCCATCGACAACCATGTTCATCAGGGGAATGCGCTGAACCTGGATATCCGAAGAATTCTCTTCAAGAGAGTTATGGATATGAATGACAGATCCTTAAGACAGGTGAATGTAGGACTTGGCGGAAAGCCAAACGGATTCCCAAGAGAAGATGGATTTATGATCACCGTTGCTTCTGAAGTCATGGCCATTCTCTGTCTTGCCACTTCTTTGGAAGACCTGAAAGAAAGAATGGGCGAGATCATGATCGGATACAATCTGCAGGGAGAGCCTGTATTTGCCAAGGATCTGAAGGTTCAGGGAGCCATGGCCCTTCTGATGAAGGATGCCATCATGCCGAACCTGGTGCAGACATTGGAGAATACACCAGCCATCATTCATGGCGGACCTTTTGCAAACATTGCCCATGGATGCAACAGTATCTTAGCCACCCAGACAGCATTGAAGCTTGGGGACTATGTAGTGACGGAAGCCGGATTTGGTGCAGACCTTGGTGCAGAGAAGTTCCTGGACATCAAATGCAGATTCGGTGGTCTGAACCCTAGTGCAGTGGTTATTGTCGCTACGGTAAGAGCACTGAAACATCATGGTGGTGTGCTGAAAGCAGATCTTTCCACACCAAATGTGGATGCGCTGAAAAAGGGAATCGTGAACCTGGAGAAGCAGATCGAGAACATCAGAAAGTTCAATCTGGAGCCTGTGGTTGCCATCAATCGATTCATGTCCGATTCCGTGGAGGAGCTGCAGTTCATTGAAGATTTCCTCAACAACATCCACGTGAATGTAGCACTGACAGAAGTATGGGAAAAGGGCGGAGAAGGCGGAGAAGCACTTGCACATAAAGTTGTGGAAGTTGCAGAAAAATCCGGAGCCTATAAGCCGCTGTATGATGTGGAAAAATCCATCAAAGAAAAGATAGAGATCATCGTCAAGGAGATTTATGGTGGAAGCTCTGTGGCCTACAGCGCCCAGGCAGAAAAAACCATCAAGGAAATTGAAGCCATGGGACTCCATAAGAAGCCCATCTGTATGGCGAAGACTCAGTATTCTCTATCCGATAATCCGAAGCTTCTGGGTGCACCTAAGAACTTTGAAGTAAAGGTGAATGAAGTGAAGCTCAGTAACGGGGCAGGATTTATTGTATGCCTCACAGGAGATATCATGACAATGCCAGGCCTTCCAAAGGTGCCTGCGGCAAATCTCATGGATATTGATGAAGAAGGAAATATTGTAGGTCTGTTCTAAGCATAAGGAAAAGAAGAGCGGTGATTTTTTGGAATCACCGCTCTTTTGAATGAAGGGAAGATTTACGTTCTCTTTTTCTGTATTTTGCCGGAGTGCAGCCCATCTTCTTCCGGAAGGTTTGAGTGAAGAAGGACTGGGAGTTGAAACCTACAATGTTCGAAATCTGGGAAACCGTGTGATGGGTGGTTTCCAGGAGATGTTTGGATTCATCAATCCTTTTATCTATGAGATAATGGATGGGGGTGGTGTCGAAATGTTTCTTGAACACATGAACCAGATAATACTTGTCCAGATAGGTCTCATTAGCCAAAGTGTCCAGGGTGATGGGCTCTGAGTAGTGGATGTCAATATAGTTCTTGATGTAGGTGCATTCTTTGGTGGTGTTTTTTTGAGGAGTCAGCCTCAAGGAGGATTTGGTCCTTCGAACCAGATTAAGGAGAAGGATGTTCAGGTAGTTCTGGCAGATGACTTCATAAGCGTCTTCTTTCTTTTCCACTTCACTGATGAGGGATTGAAACACAGTGAGGATTTCTTCTCTATGTTTCCGGTAATTGTGGAAACTGTAGAAGCTGTCTTCCTGAGCACGCCCCGTTTCGTAAAGAGATAAAGAGAGCCCCTCGATGCCAAGGACGATATACTCCAGAGGGTTTGCATCCTTGGAGGACTCTGTATGGACCACATTGGCATTGACAATGACCAGGTCATCTTCTACGACGTGGAAGGTTTTATCCTCTATGAGAAAGTTGCCGGATCCCTTCACCACATAGAAGAGCTCTGTGAAAGGGTGACTGTGCATGGTGGAGTGCCAGTCTTTCTCATAACGTGCCTTTGAGACATAGATGAGGCTGGCGGAAATCCGTTCGTTGTTGTGGTTGATGATCTTATAGACGATATTGGACAAGGCGAGCGCTCCTTTCCTCTGGACATGTAATCCTTTTACCTTATTATAAAACCAATTTTCTGATATAGCAATATAATGATAATTCATCACAAGATAATGATACTAAAAACGTTTACCGAAATTTATACTAAAGATAACAAGTTGCGTAGAGCAATGATTAACTAGGAGGGTCCCATGAAGAAAATTTTAGCACTTCTTATGTCCATTACCCTGGTCGTTGGCCTTTCAGCCTGCGGTCAGAAAACTGAAGATGATCCTGTTACTCCAGGAGGTACAGAAACCCCATCAGAAACCCCTGGCGAAACCGAAGAAAGAACCCTGAAGATTGCGGGTCTTGACGGAGGATACGGAAAAGAGCATTGGATGGCCGTTGCCGAGAAGTTTGAGGCAAACAATCCTGGCGTTACTGTGGAACTGACACTAGAGAAGAACATTGAAGATGTTCTGAGACCTCAGATCCAGGCGATGAATGTGCCAGATCTTATGTACATCTCTGTAGGCCGTGAAGGCATGATGACAGAAACTCTTATCAAAGAAAATGCTGTCATGGATATCACAGATGTACTCTCCATGAAGGTTCCTGGAGAAGAGGTCACTGTTGGCGATAAAATCATCCCAGGTTTTACCGATACTTTAATCACCAATCCCTATGGGGATGGAAAGACCTACCTGGCACCACTTTTCTATGGACCAACAGGACTATTCTATAACAATGGTCTGGTGGGAGAAGGAAAGACTTATGCCCTTCCAGAAACCTTTGAAGAGCTTTTTGCGCTGAATGAAACTGCAAAAGCCAACGGAAGCTCCCTGTTTACCTATCCTACCACAGGATACTTTGATGCCTTCTTCTATGCACTGGTCAATGAGGTGGGTGGCGCTGAATTCTTCAACAAGGCCATGACCTTTGATGTGGAAACCTGGAACAGCGATACGATGAAAGAAGTGTTCGCCATCGTTGGTGAACTTGTTTCCTACAATCATCCTGACACAGTGGCTCAGGCAAACAATGAAGGGTTTACCAAGAACCAGCAGCTGATTCTTGATAACAAAGCACTGTTTATTCCAAACGGTACCTGGCTACCTGGAGAAATGGAAAAAGCACCAAGAGCAGAAGGCTTTGAGTGGGGATTCACCGCACTGCCAGCAGTGGAAAAGGGCGGAGACCGCTACTCCTACACATTCTTTGAACAGATGTACATTCCTGAAGGAGCCAAGGAAGCGGATCTTGCAAAAGAGTTCATTGCTTATATGTACTCAGACGAAGCAGCAAAGATCATCTATGAGAAGTCCGGTGCAGTTATGCCTGTGACTACAGCTTCCTCCTTCATGACGGATGAGGATCCAAACAAGCTATATTATTCTGTATATGACGATGGAGCAAAGGCGGCCATGGGCGGTTTCCAGTCTGCGCCAGCAGTGGAAGGTGTAGATCTTGTGAGCAGCACCGGAATTCTCTTTGGCACCATCAATTCTGTAGCCACAGGAGACAAGACAGTGGATACATGGCATCAGGAAGTTGTGGATGCAGTGACCAAAATCAGTGCAGCAATGAACAACTAATGAGTTGATTTTACGGATGATTACGGTGGAAGAAAACTCTTCCACCGTTCATTTTTGAAAGGGGTGATATGAATGAAAGACAGAGCAAAGAAAAGATTCATCGCTGCCTGCATTGCGCCGGCCTTGATCCTTGTCCTTGTATTTATGGCGTATCCTACGCTGAATGTCTTCATCATGTCTTTATACAAATGGGGAGGTCTCTCGAGAAACAAGACCTTCGTAGGACTTAATAATTTTCTTCTTCTCACAAAAGACACCAATTTTATACGGTCACTGCAGAACACCCTTATGATCATTGTGCTTGTCACCATGGTGACGCTTTCTGTGGCCATGATTTTCGCTTCTATTCTTGTGCGCGAAAAGATCAAAGGACAGAACTTTTTCAGAATCGTATTCTATATACCGAATATCCTGTCCGTGGTGGTGATTTCCTCCATCTTCTCGGCCATCTACGATCCCAGCATGGGACTTCTCAATGGTCTTTTTAGAAGCATCCGGGGAGAGGGATTTCAGAATATCCAGTGGCTGGGCAATCAGAAAATTGTGCTCTATGCCATCATTGTGGCCATGATCTGGCAGGCGGTGGGATATTACATGGTCATGTATATGGCCAGTATGAGCAGCATCCCAGTCCATCTTTATGAAGCGGCAGATATTGAGGGTGCTGGTAAAGTGAAGCAGTTTTTCAGTATCACTTTGCCCCTTGTATGGGATACGGTAAGGACAACCCTGACATTTTATGTCATCAGCTCCATCAATCTGAGTTTTCTCTTTGTGAAGGTGATGACTTCTGGAGGACCTGATGGTGCTTCCAATGTAATTTTGAACTATATGTACAACCAGGCATATACCAATTCCAGTTACGGATACGGTATGTCCATTGGTGTGGTGATATTCCTGTTTTCGTTCCTCTTGTCACTGCTTGTGAACAAGCTGACAAAACGCGAACAGTACCAGTATTAACGAGGAGGATCGGATGAAAAAGAAAAAAATCAATCTGTATAAGCTCTTCATCTATAGTGCGCTGATTGCCCTTGCTGTCAGCATCATCGTTCCGGTTCTCTGGGTTTTCATGGCTTCCGTCAAAGACAATCAGGAGTTTTACGGAAATCCCTGGAGCTTGCCCAAGGCCATCCGCTGGGAGAACTTCAAAGAAGCAGTGGAGATTGCCAATATGGGAGAGTACTTCACAAACTCCATTGTGGTGACGGCACTGGCCATCGGAATTCTTCTTCTGGTCTCTATACCCTGTGCCTATGCTCTCGCAAGATTTGAGTTTAAAGGACGGAAAATTCTTTCGGGTATTTTTCAGGCTGGAATTTTCATCAACGTGAACTACATCGTCGTGCCGATTTTTCTGATGCTCCTGGACTGGGACATCGCGCTTCGGGGACGTTTCGACAGAGGATTTTTTCTGGACAACCGGTTTGTGCTGGCTCTGGTGTATGCCGCCACAGCCATCCCTTTTACCGTATATCTTCTGTCCAATTATTTCAGAACTATACCTAAAGAGTTTGAGGAGGCGGCCAGTGTGGATGGAGCCAGCCATTTTAAAACCATGGTTTCCATCATGATTCCCATGGCGAAACCCAGCATCATCACAGTGATTCTCTTCAACTTCCTGGCATTCTGGAATGAATACATCATAGCCTTGACGCTGATGCCAAGCAGCACCAAAACGCTGCCGGTGGGGCTCATCAATCTGATGCAGTCCCAAAGAGGTGCGGCAAACTATGGTCCCATGTACGCCGGTCTTGTGCTGGTGATGCTGCCGACCTTGATTCTCTATGTGCTTGTACAAAAGAAACTAACTGAAGGAATGACTGTTGGAGGAGTGAAAGGATAATATGAGTAATACAAAAGGTCGAGTGACCTTGCCAAGTGAAACGGGGTTTTTAGAAGAAACCAAGGAAATGATGGAGCGCTGGGGTGCGGATGCCATCAGAGACAGTGACGGAACAAAGCTTTCAGAAGATCTGAAAAACCTGGATGCCAAAATCTACACCACTTATTTTGTCAGTAGAGGACATAATGATTTTTCCAGAAATCATATGGAGGAGACCCAGTCTCTTTATCTCATGAGCCGTCATACCATGGCAGTGGAGAGCACTGTCAGCATCCCTTTCATGGAGGGATATTTCCGCCAGCAGGTGACGCCGGATTATGATCATGACCCAAAGATCTACTGGGAGGTCATGGACCGGACACTGGACACCGTGGTGCCTGTGGAAAACTGGGAGATTATGCCTGAACGTGATGAAGTGGTTATAAAAGACATCGCGCCTTACCATGAGTACACAGTGTCTTTTCTCGTGAAAGCCATCTGGGATCCTACTCAGATGTACAACCATATCACCAACAATTGGGGAGACAAAGAGCATGATATTCCCTTTGATGTGAGAAAAAAACACTCCAATGAGTATATCCATAGCTATATGAGCCAGTGGCTGAAAGAGAATCCAAGGACTGACGTCGTAAGATTCACCACCTTCTTCTATCATTTCACTCTGGTGTTCAATGATCTTGGAAAAGAGAAGTTTGTGGACTGGTTTGGATACAGCGCCAGCGTTTCTGTAGATGCCTTAGAAGCCTTCGCCAAAGAGAAAGGCTACAGACTGCGCCCAGAGCATATTGTGGACAAGGGATACTATAATACAGCCTTCCGAGTGCCCACGAAGGAGTATCTGGACTTTATTGACTTCCAGAGTGCTTATGTGGCAGAGCAGGCGAAAAAACTCGTGGATGAGGTGCACAGGCACGGAAAAGAAGCCATGATGTTCCTGGGGGACAACTGGATCGGCACAGAGCCCTACGGCAAGTATTTCCCGAAGATCGGGTTGGATGCAGTGGTCGGGTCCGTAGGTGGTGGAGCAACACTTCGAATGATTTCAGAAATTCCCGGGGTTCAGTATACAGAGGGCAGATTCCTTCCGTATTTCTTCCCGGATACGTTCAGAGAAGGCAATGATCCCACCATCGAAGCAAAAGAAAACTGGAGAATGGCCAGACGTGCCATCATGAGAAAGCCTGTGGACCGTATCGGCTATGGCGGATACCTTTCTCTTGCTTATCAGTTCCCTAAATTTGTGGATTATATCGAAAAGGTCACAGATGAGTTTAGAGAAATCTATGACAATATTAAAGGAAGAAAACCATATACAGGCCTCAAAGTAGCGGTCCTCAATTCCTGGGGTAGCCTCAGGTCCTGGCAGACCCATATGGTGGCTCATGCACTGTGGTATAAGCAGATCTACTCCTATCTGGGGATTCTGGAAGCCTTAAGTGGAGACAGCGTGGAAGTGTCCTTTCTGTCCTTTGAGGATGTGAAAACAAATGGGGTGCCACAGGATGTGGATGTGCTTCTCAATGCCGGGGATGCAGGGACAGCATTTTCTGGTGGAGAGGAGTGGCTCGACGAGAAGCTCGTTACCATCATCAGGAGATGGGTCTACGAAGGCGGTGGATTCATCGGGGTGGGAGAACCCTCTGCAGTGCATCATGGCGGCAGATACTTCCAGCTGGCAGAAATTCTTGGGGTGGACAAAGAGCTGGGCTTCAGTCTCAGCACAGACAAATATTTCCACACAGCCAAGGAGAAGCATTTCATCACAGAGGGGATAGAATCCACGCTGGACTTTGGTGAAGGTATGAAGAACATCTATGCGTTAGGAAAAGACACTGAGATTTTAAGTTATCATGACGGTCAGGTGGAACTTTCCGCCCACGACTTCGGAAAAGGAAGAGGCATCTATATTGCAGGACTTCCCTTCAATTTTGAGAATGCAAGGCTCCTTCACAGGTCCATGTTTTATGCGGCCCATAAGGAAGAAGAGCTTCATAAGCTTTTTGCTGAGAATATTTATGTGGAAGTGCATGGATATCCGGAGATTGGAAGATATGCTCTGGTGAACAATACAGATTCGGAACAAGAAACTGCAGTCTATGATGAACAGGGCAGAAAGACCGTAACGGTGTTAGCGCCTCAGGAAATCAGATGGATGGAGATGGAGAAAAATGAAGAGTAAGGCGATTCTTATGACAGGTGTTTTCCTGGCAGGACTGGTACTCCTCTTTGCAGGTCATAGAACGCAAGGTCTGGGAGGTCTGGGAATTATGATTCTTGGCCTCGGCCTTCTTCTTGGCGATCTTTATCTTTATAACGTGGCACAACGCTAAGGAGGAGAAGGATGATCGGACAAAAGAGAGAAAAAACCCTGCTGGTTATGGCTGCGGGTATGGGCTCCAGATTTGGTGGCCTGAAGCAGCTGACTCCTGTAGGTCCAGCAGGAGAGTGCATTCTGGAGTACTCTATGTATGATGCTTTCAGATATGGATTCACAAAAGTTGTGCTGATGATCCGCAAGGAGAATCAGCATCTCTTTGAAGCAGCTTTTGCGGACAAAATGAAACCTTATGGAAAGATTGCCTATGCCTATCAGGAGAAAGAAGATGTGCCTGAGGGGACCGATAAAGATGTTCTGTCTTCAGATCGGGAAAAGCCCTGGGGGACTGGACAGGCAGTATATGCGGCACGCCATGAAATCAGCGGACCCTTTATGGTCATTAATGCAGATGATTTTTATGGAGCAGAAACCTTCGAGAAGATGTCCATTATACTGGATACACTGGATGAAAAGCAGGGAGCGCTCATCGCCTATGAGCTGAAGAAAACCATGAGCAAGTTCGGCAGCGTATCCCGGGGGCTCGTCACTGCAAGAGAAGACGGTATGCTTCTTCACGTGCGGGAGATTAAAGATCTTTCCTATGAAGGAGAAGAAATCCGCTCACAGGAATGGGCAGATCTGAAAGTGCTTCCCAGTCAGCCGGTTTCCATGAATGTATGGGGGTTTCATCCGACCATTTTCAGCCAGCTGGAGAAAGAGTTCGCAGCATTTCTGAGAACCTCGGGACAGGAAATGAAAAAAGAGTTTCTGCTTCCAGAAGCTGTTCAGGCTCTGGTAGATGGGAAAGAGCTGGAGGTTCTTGTGAGGGAAAGTAAGGAGACCTGGCTTGGGATGACATATCAGGAGGACAAAGCCTATGTGGCCGAAGGACTTCTTGAAAAAATCAGAAAGGGACAGTATCCCGAAAAACTGTGGGAGGAAATATGAGAGATAGTCTAGAGAAGATATTCCTGCCCTTTTTAGAGGGGGGAGAAATTACAGAAATCACAAGATACGGAAAAGGACACATCAATGACACCTACCGTGTCAGTGTCCGTATGGAAAATGGAGAGGAAAAGCGCTTTATTCTTCAGAGGATCAACCGTTCGATATTCAAGGACCCTGTGGCGCTCATGGATAATATCGTGAAAGTCACAGAGTATCTGAAAGAATGTGTGGAAAAAGCCGGTGGAGATGTGGATAAAGAAGTGCTCCAAGTACTGCATACAAAAGAAGGGGCCCACCATGTGCTCTACGAGAGAGAGTTCTACAGATGTTACCGCTTCATTGAAGGGGCCAGATCCTACGAAATTGTGGGAGGACCAGAGGACTTCTTTAAGTCCGGTCAGGCGTTAGGAAAGTTTCAGAAGCTTCTTGGGGAGTTTGATGGACAGACACTCCATGAGACCATCAAAGATTTTCACAACACAGAAAAGCGATTTTTGGACTTCCAGCATACCGTGCGGGAGAATCCGGTAAACCGCGCAGCAGCGTGTGCGGAGGAGATTGAGTTTTTTCTGGAGAGAGAGAAGGACACGAAGATCATCAACGGACTTCTTCGGGAAGGAAGTCTCCCGGTGCGTGTGACTCATAATGACACGAAATACAACAATGTCATGATTGATGATGAGACCAGAGAAGCGGTGTGCCTTGTGGATCTTGATACTGTAATGCCAGGGGTTTCACTTTATGATTTTGGAGATGCCATCCGGTCCGGTGCGACCACTGCCGTGGAAGATGAGAAAGACCTCAGCAAAGTGCATTTTGATCTGGGGCTTTTTGAAGCCTATGTGAATGGCTACTTCAGCCACGGAGAGTTTTTGACGGACCTTGAGATTGAATACCTTCCTTTTGCAGCCAAAATTATGACCTTTGAATGCGGTATGAGATTTCTGAAGGATTATCTGGAAGGGGATGTGTACTATAAAACATCCTATCCGGAACATAATCTGCACCGAGCAAGGAATCAGATGAAGCTTGTTTCTGACATGGAGCGGGACTATCAGCAGATGATAGAAATCATTAAAAAACACAGAAGTGGGTCTTGACTGAAGCGCAGGTCATGTACTAAGATAGTTTTCTGGAAATGAAGTGCTTCCGTGGTATGAAAATTGCCAAAACCGCTTGAATGCTGATGACTTCTACGACGAAAATCGTAGGGGCATTGGCTTTTTTTTTGCCCTTACTTAAGAATGGAGAGTGTATTATGTTATTTTCTTTGGCGCTGATCTTTCTTCTGGGGATGTTTCTCGGTAAAATTTTTGATAAGCTTGGTCTTCCGAAGCTTCTTGGCATGCTGCTGACTGGGGTGCTTCTTGGCCCCTACATGCTGAATTATATTGATGGGAGCATCCTTGGAATTTCTTCTGAACTGAGAAAGATCGCACTCATCATCATTCTCACCAGGGCAGGACTCAATCTGGATCTGAAGGATCTCAGAAAGGTAGGAAGGCCCGCAATGCTTCTCTGCTTTGTCCCTGCAGTATTTGAAATTTTAGGTGTGACGCTTCTGGCACCAAAGTTTTTGGGGCTGGGTGTCCTTGATGCGCTCATCTTAGGTACCGTGGTGGCTGCGGTATCTCCGGCGGTGATTGTGCCGAGGATGCTGAAGCTGATGGAGAACGGATACGGAAGAGATCAGAAGATCCCTCAGATGATCATGGCGGGAGCCTCTGTGGATGATGTGTTTGTCATTGTTCTATTTACGGCTTTTACGGGATTTGCCCTCACAGGAGAAATGCACGCAGGTGAATTTCTTAGTATTCCTGTGGCCATTCTTTTAGGCGTGGTTACAGGAGGCGCCGTAGGAACAGTTCTTTCATGGCTTTTTGTGCGGTTCCATATAAGAGACACCGGAAAGGTTCTCGTGATTCTTTCCGTGGCCTTTCTTCTGGTCTCTTTGGAAGACAGGCTCCAGGGAAAGATAGGATTCTCCGGACTATTAGCCGTCATGGCCATGGGGATTTTGCTTCAGGAAAAGAAGTATGAGGTGGCAAAGAGACTTTCTGGGAAGTTCTCCAAGCTTTGGGTAGCAGCGGAGCTCCTGCTCTTTGTCCTTGTGGGCGCCTCTGTAAACTTGAGCCTTGTGCTCACTGCAGGTCTGCCAGCGGTCTTTCTGGTCCTTCTGGCGCTTCTTTTTAGAGTTCTAGGGGTATTCCTCAGTCTTTTGAAAACACCGCTCACAAGGAAGGAAAGGGCCTTCTCGGCCATGGCGTATCTTCCCAAGGCTACAGTTCAAGCAGCCATTGGAGGGCTGCCTCTTGCCATGGGGCTCCCTTCGGGTGAAATCATCCTGACGGTGGCTGTGGTCTCCATTGTGCTCACAGCACCTTTAGGTGCGATTCTTGTGGATCGAAGCTATGAAAGGCTCTTAGTAAGATCTAAGTGAAAATATGATACTATAGTACATAATAGTAATAAACGCATCGGAGATGAATAGTTTGAGTATTATATGTAGTTCTTGCAAAAAAGAAATCAGTGATTTGACAGAAGATTATAGGATTGTATTAAATGAGGAGTACTGTAGCCACTGTGCGACGGAAATCATCATGGAGAAAGCTGAACAAGTTATTCTCACAACAACAAATCATATTGACGGCTTTTTAGTGGAAGAGTATGTCGATATTGTCACATCTGAAGTAGTCTTGGGAACGGGTTTTTTCTCAGAATTCAGTGGCGATTTTGCTGACTTTTTTGGACTGAGGTCAACTGGATTCGAAAGAAAGCTTCAGGATGCCAAAAAAGCTGCATTTCTGCAGCTGAAAGCGCAAGCGGTGATTCATGGAGGCAATGCAGTAATTGGTGTAGATTTTGACTACACAGAGTTTTCGGGAAACAGAGTTGGTGTAATCGCCAATGGAACGATTGTGCATCTAGTACCTGCAACAGAAGAGTATGTATCAAAACATAGTAAAAGAATCTTATGATTTACTGTGATTCAATCTCTGGAATGTAGAGCTTTGCGTATGGTTGTCTCCTTGTGAATGGTTAAATTCAAAAGTAACTTCCGGTTTTAATACAAGACTGAAATAATGCAGAAAGTGTAAGAGTAACTTCCGGTTTGGAAGTTGT